>Ga0207649_10000227_pt1 | contig 45931 bp, 45 predicted proteins | sample KBSC43metaG_FD_184317 | JGI IMG/M metagenome (GOLD analysis project Ga0207649, IMG submission 184317) | Corn rhizosphere microbial communities from Kellogg Biological Station, Michigan, USA - KBS C4-3 metaG (SPAdes) (version 2) | ecosystem: Host-associated > Plants > Roots > Rhizosphere > Soil ... | reverse complement strand
CCCCCGAAGTCGCCGCGAGGAGTTCGAAGCTGGCCAGCCCGCCCGTGAGCGCGTCGGCGGAAAGCCCCGAGCCCACGGCAAGGTCGTAAGTCCAGGTGGTGCCATCCACGAGGTTCGCCGAGTTGTCGAACGTGAACGTTCCCGCCGCCTGATCGCCGGCGCCGAGGAAGTTCGGCAACGTGGCGTAGGTGAGTCCGTCGGCCGGGACGGCGCCCGTGCCCTCCGCCCAGGCGTCGTTCGCCATCCAGACAATGGAGAACTGGCCGGTGCTGTTGGAGTTAAACATCGCATTGCCCGTCGCCGTCGAGGTGCTCAAGCGCAACGTGACGCTCTGCACCGCCCACAGTCCCGCACCATAGGCGGCATCGAAGCTGGTTTTTGCGCTCGCGAGATCAAACTTCAAGACCGAGTCGAAGATGCCCTTGAAGGTGCCGGATCGCGTCGCGCCGCTACCGGAAATCTCGAGCGCACCGAGCGTGCCGTAGTTGTTGTTGACGAGATTATTGGTTGGACCGGTCGTGACGAACGTGTCGGCGAGGGGATTCGCCGTCCAACTGGTCTGCGCGTGGAGTGGACCGGCGAGCATCACCCAAAGAATCGGAACCAGAAAATGAAGGGCACGGAGCATTTGGATTCCGTATCGCACAATGCCCTCGGAAGCGTCGATTCCAAATCCCGCCGCGCGTGCCATGGCCCGCTCGTGAATCCGACGAAGCCGAAGGTGTATCCGCGTCCGTCGCCTATAAAGCGCGAGGCGAAAAAAGCGCGGGCGGGCCGGAATTTCGCAGGTTTGCGTTTGCGGACGGGAAAAGACGCTCTATACGTCGCTGACCTCCCCGGCCATCCCGCTTCTCGAATGAACGTCCCGCCGCCCGCAGTGTCTCAAACCGCATGTCCTCCGGCTTGAACTCTCCCGCCGCGCCCGGGCCGGCGACGGAGGCCCTGCCAAAATCCCGCGCGCTCGTCGTTTTTCTTTGGATCGCCGTGCTGGCGTGGATGGCCGGGGTGACGTGGCTCTCGTCGAAGCCGGCGAGTTTCTTTCCAAAAGAGGACATTCCGAATCTCGACAAAATCGTTCACGCCGCGCTCTACACCACGGGCGCGTTCTTTGCCGCGGGTTCGATGCTGGTTTCGTTCGCGTGGCGGAAACGCGTCATCTTCGCGCTCACGATCGTCTCGATTTCCGCGTTCGGCGCGCTCGATGAATATCACCAGCTTTCCACGCCTGGGCGCAGCGGCGGCGACGTGGGGGATTGGACGGCTGATACGCTCGGCGCGATGGTCGGCGTGCTCCTCGTCATTGGCGTGCTCAAGTTTCTCCGCCATCGCCGGCCGGGCGCGAAACCGTCGGCGGAGGCCGCTGACGCGAGAATTTAACGCCGCACGATCGTCACCTTCACGGGAGAGGTCGCCACGCCCGTCGCGGTCGTCGGCCAGATCGAAACGACATTTTTCCCGGGCTTGAGACCGCGCACGGTGAGCTGCCAGGCGAGCGTCCCGCCCTTCGCGGTGCGCACCTTGCCTTTGCCGAGCCGCCAGAGCACCCGCTCGGTATTGTAGGAGTTCACGCCGCGGAGTTTGAGCGAGGATTCGGAGGTCACCAGCGGCGCGCGCACGCTCGTGACGGAAAGGGTCGCGCCATTCGGGCGGGCACTCTCACGGCCGAGAATTCCCTTCACAATCCAGATGCCTTTCTCCTTCTGATCGGCATCGGCGAAGAGATCCTGCCAGTGGCGGCCGTCCTTCGAGACCCAGGAGAGATTGGAGAAATCGAGAATGTCTTTCACCGCGAGCGATTTGTTGTCGAGGGCGGCGGGATAATCGAGGTTCGCGCCGAAATCCACGACGACGTAGATCGGCTGCCCGGTGGTCAGCCGCAGCGGCGCGAGCAGCGGGACCTCGGAGTAGCCGCGCGTCGGGATGAGCACGTCGGGCAGCTCGGCGAGCGGCAGGCCGAGCGGTCCGCGTGCGCCCCACGCGCCGTAAACGCGAATGTCAACCGCACAACGGTCCGCGACCGTCCAGAGGCCGACGCGCAGAAGTTTCGTATCCGTCTGCGGAACGAGCTTCGTCGCCGCGAGCGTGGGCGTGCCCGCGGGAAAGCCGCCGGAAAGATCGCCGGCATAAAAGAAGAACTGATTTTGGAGGACGACGTTGGAGAGGCCCTGCCGGCGCTCCGGGACCATCGCGCAGCAGTATTTCGTGGCAACGGTGTCCACGTAGCCGAGCCAGAAGCAGCCGTCGGGCTTCGACACGGCCTCCTTGGATTTCGCGAAACTCGTGCCCCAGCTGTTCTGGATGAGCCACGCGCCGACACCGAGGAGCGTGCCGCTCGCGTCATAGACCGGCACGTCGTCGTTCCATCCGATGATGGTCACGTCGTGGTCGATCGCGAGCGAGCGGCCGGTGTAGGCGTAGGTATCGTATTTGAAGTTGAAGGTGTTGTAGGGCGGTCCGTAGATGAAGGCCGCGTTCATGTTCGTATCGAGCGCGCCGTAGCGCAGGATCGCGTGTTTGACGATGTCGCGGAAGGCACGGGTCGGCGCCTTGCCCTTGGCCGCTCCGCCGTCGGTCTCGACGAATTCCAGCGCCTGCGTCAGCCGGTAACCGGACAGCAGCGGCTGGTTGGCCGGCGGCACGTAGGGGGAGAGGTCGAGATTATTGTTCGCCGCCGCGAGCGGATAGGCGTTCAGAGGATCGCCGGTGCGCAGCACGGGGCCACCGCCAACCAGAAAATTCCGGCCCTGCAACTTCCAGCGGCCGAAGCCGCGCGTGTAATAGCCGATGGCCTGGTAGGGAAAACCGCCCCAGCCATTGTAAGGCGCGATCAAATCCGTGAAGGCGCCGTCGTGGATCGCCATGTCCCATTCCGAGGTCAGGTTGCTCGCCTCGCTCACCGGCAGCAAACCCTGGCGCACGAGACTGGTCTCGAAAACCGTGCTGCTCGAGAACGTCCAGCAGGTGCCGAGCACGCCTTGATTCTTGATGGGAATCATGAACCCCGCGTCCGCGAGGCTGTAGCTCGACGGCAGCGGCCGGGCCTGCGTGAAGAGCGGAGTTGCGAGGAGAAAGGTGACGGCGATAAGGCGCGGATTCACAAGTTTGGAGGCTTGATTACGAGTAAGGCTGCCGGGGCGTTTTTTCGAGGGGAAAGAATGAAGGGCAACGAAAACGTCGCGGTTCCTGCGAGGAAAAGTGAATTTTTACGGGGGCGCTGCGTTATTTGATCAAACGATACCTCCACCAAGCTCTCTTTCACCGAACCCCTATACCATGCACACGCCCGTTCACTCCTCATTGTTGAAACTCAACCCCGTGCGCGGCGTCTCCCTCGCCGTCGCCCTCTTTGTCGGGTTGTCTCCGATGCTGCGAGCCCAGACCGCAGCGCCCGCTCCGGAGGCCGCCGCCGACCAAGGCAACACGGACCTCCTCTCCCCCGAGGCGCTCGACGATTTGCTCGGCCCGATCGCGCTGTATCCCGATGCCTTGATCGCATTGATTCTACCGGCCTCGACCGTGCCTTCGGACGTCACCCTCGCCGCACGCTACCTCGCCAATGGCGGCGATCCGAATAACGTCGATGACCAATCGTGGGATCCGAGCGTCAAGTCGCTCGCGCGCTATCCCGACGTCGTCAAATGGATGGACGAGAATCTTGAATGGACGACCAGCGTCGGCAACGCCTTCGTCGCGCAGCCGGCGGACGTCATGACCTCGATTCAGCGGCTCCGCGGCCAGGCCCAGGCGGCGGGCAATCTCACCGACACGCCGCAGCAGAAGGTCGTGAAGGAAGTCGTCGAGAAGAAGACTTACATCAGCATCGTGCCGGCCGAGCCCGACGTGATCTACGTGCCGGAGTATGATCCGCAGGTCGTTTACGTGGAACGCGAGCCCGACTGGGTAGGCCCGGTGATCGGCTTCAGCGCCGGCTTCGCCATCGGTTCCTGGCTGAATTACGACTGCGACTGGGGCCGTCGCGGCGTCTATTACGGCGAATACCGCAACGGCTGGGATCGCGGCGATTGGAATGGCGGCGGCTGGGACAATGGCGGCGGCAATACCTACGTGAGTAACAACACGAACATCGTGAACGTGAACAACATCACGAACAACTCCGCCCGCCCCTGGCAGGCAAGCGCGCAGAGCCGCCGGCAGCTGAATCAGCATCGCGCCAGCTACAACAAACGCGTGCAGGCCGCCAATGCCGAGGTCCATGCCGCGCGCCAGCAGGGCGTCTCCGCCAATAACAAGAAGGGCGCCGCACCGCGCCGGTTGAATGCCCTGCCGCAGCCCACGCGCCTCGCCGCGAGCAAGAACGGCGGAAACCACCCGAATCAAAAAAACAACGCGGCCAACAAAGCGAATAAAGCCAATACCGCAGCCACGGCCGCAGCCCCGAACGCCCCGGCGGGAAACAACAAAGGCGGGAACAAGAAGCATCCCGGCCAGGCCCCGAACGTCAACGGCCAGGCTCCCAACGTCACCGGTCAAAACAACGGCAAGAACGGCGGAAAGAACAACCCCAATAAGCATCCCAATGCCAACGCGGGAAATCAGCCAAACCCGAACAAAGGCAATGGCAATGGCAACAAGGGCAATGGGAAAAAGCCGGAGATGAGAACTCCCAGCGCCGCACCCGCGGTCCCCGGAGAAATGACGGCCCCTGCCAACCATAAGAAGAACCAGAACGGAAAAGGCAACGGCGGGAACAACGGCGGCGCGAACAAACCGTCCGCCCAGGCGCCCTCGGCTCCGAAACATCAGGCAAATCCGAACGCGGAACCCAAGCACCACCCGTCGCAGGCCCCCGGCCAGCAATCGACCAATCGTCCAAAACAATCACAGCCGTCCGCGGCTCCGCAGCACAGGAAACAGACCGAGGCGCCGGCACCCCAGGCGCACCGGCCATCGCAATCCGTGAATCATCCGCAGCAGCAGCCGCGCCCGCAGCAGCAGCAACGCCCGCAACAACAGTCGCACCCGCAGCAGCACGCTCCCGCGCCCCGGCCCCAGGGCAATGGTGGCAATCATCAACCTCAAGGGAACGGCGGCGCTCACAAGCCCCAAGGCAATGGCGGCAATCAGGGCCAGAGCGGCGGTCAAAAGAAAAAGAAGGACAACAACAATAACAACTGATCCGGCGCGGCGCGGTCCGACGTCCGGTCGCCGGGCTCACCTCGAGACCCGGCGAAACGCGCCGGCGGATCGATTCCCGGAAAGACTCCCATGCGCACGCTCTCCAGCCATCTCGCCCGCTTCGCCGTGTTGGCGGGCCTCGCTTCCCTCGCAACCGGCTGCGTGACTTACCCCGATGGCACCGTCGCCTTCCTCCCGCCGCCGCTGCCCGTCGTCGTCGGCGGGCCGGTGGTCAGCGGGCCGGTATATGCCTACGGCGGTGGCTATCGCTATTATGGCGGGGCCTACTATGGCCGTCCCTATTACGGCGGGAGCTACTGCTACCGGCCGGGCTGGAATGGAGGCTACTACGGCGGCTATTACCGCGGAGGTTACTACCGGGGCGGCTACTACGGGGGCCGCTACTGGCGGCGCTGAATCCCGCCGTTCCTGACTCCGCGAGGCTTCACAATTCGCCGGCGGCCTTGGGCGTGTGCCCGTCCAGCAGGCAGCTCACGTTCATGTCGCCCATCACGTTGATCGCCGTGCGGCAACGGTCCAGGAACCAATCCACCGGCAGCAGCAGCGCGATATAGACGGGGTCGAGCCCGACGGCGTGAAAGACGAGCGTCATCGTCACGAGGCCGGCCTCGGGAATGCCCGCCGCGCCCACGGAGGCGACGACCGACGTGAGCACGACGAGAAATTGCTGCCCCAGCGAGAGGTCGAGCCCAAGGAATTGCGAGATGAAGAGCGCGGCCATCGCTTCGTAGAGCGCGGTGCCGTCGTTGTTGAAATTCGAGCCAAGCAGCGCGCCGAGACTGGCGGATTTTTCCCGCAAGCCCACGCGATCCCGCAGGCACTCGAACGTCACCGGCATCGTCGCCGTGGAGCTGCCGGTCGAGAAGGCCATGACGAGCGCATCGCGCCCGCCGCGCAGCAGATCACGCGGACGCACCCACGAACACAGCCGCACGCGCACGAGGTAATACGTTGCCTGGAGCAGCAGCGCGAGAATCACCGCCAGCACGAAAATGCCCAGCGCGTGAAAGGCGCCAAAGCCCTTGGTGCCGACAATGCTTGCGACCAACCCGAAGACCGCCAGCGGCACGACCGCAATGATCCAGTGCAGAATGATGATCAGCGTTTCCAGCCCGAGATCGACCCACGGGGCGACGCGGCCTTTCTGCGGACTGCGCCGCAGCGCGAGGCCGAACGCGACGGCAATGAAGATCACGCCGATCACCTTGCCTTCGTCTCCCAGCGGGCCAAGCAGGCTCTTCGGCACGTTGTCCACGAGTTGGGTGAGGATATCGACTTTCACCGCCGGCTCCTCGCCCACCGGTCCCTTCTCGTGCGGTGACCAGCGCCCGGGCTGGACGACATTTGCGACGAAGAGGCCGACGCAGATTGCCACGAGCGTATTGAGCACAAGCAGACGCATCAATCGCGGCGCGGTGCCGGGCTCGAACGCCGCCTTGATCAGCGCCTGGATGATCGCGAGGAGAATGAGCGCCGGCGCCAGCGCGCCCAGCAGGCGCAGCACGAGCTTGCTGAAAATTCCCAGGCCGCCCAGCAGCTCGACGACGGTGGCGTTCGGAGCTTCCGGCGTGCCTTTGAGCAGGCCGAGCCCGAGCCCGGCGACGACGCCCAGTAACAGGCCGCCGAGGATGCGTTGGTAGAGCGGCGTGCGCTGCCACCAGGCGAAAAATCCGTTCGAGGCCGGGGTTTCCATGCGTTGTTGCCCGCGGACCTTGCCAGCCCCGGCGGCGCTTTGGCAAAGGCTTTCGCCCGCGCCCGCGCCGGCCCCATCAAATAATGACCCGTGGAGGAAGGTCGAGCCGCGATCCCTCAATGAACCTTAACTCCATTCCTCTCATGCTCTGGTCCATTCTCGTTATCCTGCTCATCTTCTGGGCGCTCGGCTTCAGTCTGCACGTCGCCGGCGGTCTCATCCACCTCCTGCTCGTCATCGCGCTCATCGTGCTCGTCATCCAGCTCCTCACCGGCCGCCGGGTCTAGCCGAGCAACGCCGCAAGGGCGAACCACGCGATCATCGCCAGACCGATCGCGAATTTGCCGATGATGCCCGCAGTCGTGCCGAGAAACGTGCCCCATGTGGACTTGCCGGCGGGCAAAATCCCCTGACCGCCGAGCAGTTCTCCCAACAACGCTCCGACCAATGGACCGACAAAAATTCCAAGGACGCCGAAGAACAAGCCTACGACGGCGCCCAGAATCCCGCCGATCGCGCCCCAGCGCGTCGCGCCGAAATATTTCGCGCCCACCGCGCCACTCACCAGATCGAGGGCGAGGGCCAGGACGGTAAGCAGCGTCAGCCCGACGAGGGTGCCCCACCCGATCGCGTGCAGCGCAAAGTGCGCGAGCGCCGCGCCGCCAAGAATGAGCACGGTGCCGGGCACGAGCGGGAGCACCGTCCCCACGAGCCCGACGAGCATCAGGAAAATCGTCGCCGTCCACCAAAGCGCATCCATCGCCGCCACCCTCGCCAAAAAAATCGCGCCGTCGAGAGAAGCTTCTCATTCACCCGCGGGCATTTTTGCGAAACGCTGGGCGGCATGAGTTCCGCCTCGTCGCTCCTGATTCTCGTCGGCAGTCCCCGGCGGGCGGGAAATTCCGCGCAACTTGCCGCCGCCGTGCAACGCGGGGCGGAATCCGCCGGCGCCCACGTGACGTTGCGCTTCCTCGACGATCACATCGCCTCGTTCCTCAAGGACTGCCGCACCTGTCGCCGCGCGGACGGCGAATGCACCATCGACGACGGCTTTCGCGCGCTTTTCTTCGAGGACTTCCTGCCCGCGAGTGCCGTGGTCTTTTGCTCGCCGGTTTATTGGTATGGCCTCTCCGCGCAGACGAAAGCGTTCTTCGACCGCACGTTCTGCTACTACGCCGCGTCGTTCCCCGGCTCCGCCGAAGTCATCGCGCGAATGTCGGGCAAGCGCATCGGCCTGGCGCTCGCCTCCGAGGAAACCTACCCGGGCGCCTCGCTCGGCATCGTGCACCAAATCCAGGAATACTCCCGCTACACCCACTCGGAATTCGTCGGCGTCGTCCGCGGCATTGGCAACAGTCGCGGTGAGGTGAGTAACGATCCCGCCGACCCATTGCGCGCCGCCGAGGATCTCGGCCGTCGCATGCTCACGGCCAAATTCAGCGACTACCGCATCGACACGCCGCGCGCCGGCCGCGTCTGGCCCACGCCCGGCGCATGAACTGCTCCCCCTCCATTTTGCCATGAGCCTTCCCGCCGCCACCCTCGCCCGCATCACCGCCGCCGCCGGCGGAGCACCGATCTTTCTCGAACATCTCCCGTGGCCCGAAGTCGGCGCGTTGCGCGACCAAAATGGCGGCCTGCTGCTCCTCCCACTCGGGGCAACGGAGCAACACGGACCGCATCTCCCAATTTGCACGGATACATTGCTCGCCACGGCCGCCTGCGCCTTCGCCTCCGCGAAAACCGGCGTGCCCGTGCTGCCGCCGCTCGCCTACACCGTTTCCGCCGGCCACACCGCGAAATGGCCGGGCACATTTTCGCTGCTTCACGAGACGTTCATTGCTTCGCTGCGGCAGATCGCGGCCTGGTGCGCGTCCACGGGCTGGCGTCGACTCCTGCTCGTGAACTCCCACTTCGGCAACGACGCCTCGATGCGCGCCGCCGTCGATCAAATCCGCCTCGAGCACCTCGGCCGCCTGCAAATCGGCGCGCGCAGCACCTATCAGCTCACGCCGGAAATCTGGCAGGCCTTCATCGCGGACGCCGCCGATCTCCACGCGAACAAGGCCGAGACCGATCTTCTGCTCCACCTCGCGCCCGAACTCGTCCGCATGGATCAACTCGCGGCCGCCGACGATCCCGATCGCACGACGGACTCCGTCTTCGCCTATCCCGTCGCGCAGACCAGCCTCAATGGCGTCACGGGCTTTCCCTCGCGGGCAACGGCCGCCGACGGCGCGGTGCTCTTCGCGCAAATCGGCGAGGCGCTCGCGGCTCTCGTGGATCGCGCCAGGACCGACGAGCCGCCGCTCGGGCCGGAACATTGGGCCGACGTCCCCACGCTCGCGCCGACGTTCTTCGCCTCGTAAATCGCCGGCGGAACGGGACTTGCTGCCCTTTGCCGCATGGAGCGTTTCGTCGAATCCCTCGCCACCGCCTTTACCGCCCTACGCCGGCTGGGCATCACCCGCCGGGAAACCTATTCCGGCCTGCTACACGACGCGCTGGTCGCCCAGCCCGAGCTGCTGGGCCTGTGGAGCGTGTGGGAGCCGGATTGCTTCGATGGGCGCGACCGGGAATTTCGTTTCGCGCCCGGTCACGACGCCACCGGGCGTTTCGTTCCCTACTGGCACCGCGGTTACGGCAGCCCGAAGCTCGACCCCGTCACCGGCTACGAACATCCCGGCGCGGGCGACTGGTATTGGGTGCCGAAGCGCTACAACGAACGCTGCCGCGTGGAAGATTATCTCTACTGCGTCGCCGGCCGCATGATGCGTATCTCGAGCGAGATCGTCCCGATCTGCGAAGGCGGGCGCGTGGTCGGCGTGGTGGGCGCGGACCACATGGTATCGTCGCGGGCGACCCGACGCCGCGCGGCGAATCCCGTGGTGGAATTTCTGGACGCCTCGCCGGAATGCGAGCGTCTGCGCCTGCTGACCACCCGCGAGCGCGAGGTGCATCACTGGCTCACCGAGGGCAAATCGAACGACGAGATCGCTGGAATTCTCGGCATCAGCGCCCACACGGTGAAAAACCACCTCTACGTCATTTTCCAAAAACTCGGGGTCGAGAATCGCTACGCCGCCGCGCTCGCCGGCCGTGCCGAATAGGCCCTTCGAGACATCCTTCTCATTCCGCGTTCCCGCCGACGCCGCGAAGGTTCCCGCCGATGACCGCCCTGCCGACTTTCGCCGTTCCCGAGGACTTCACCGTCGATCCCGACAAGCTCGCCGCCGTCCGCGCCCGCCTCGAGGCTGCCGGCACGACGTTCTGCTTCGCCACCTACGTCGATATTCACGGCGTTCCCAAGGCCAAGGCCACGCCGCTGCATGCCTTCGAGAAAATGGCGCTCGGCTCGGAGCTCTTCACCGTCGGCGCGATGGAAGGCATGGGCCTCGTCGGACCGCACGAGGACGAATGCGCCGCCGTGCCCGATCTCGACACGCTCACGCCCTGTCCGTGGGATCCGCGCCTCGCCTACTTCTTCGGCGATCTCTACTACCACGGCGCGCCCTACCCGAACGACAGCCGCGTCATCCTCAAGCGCCAGATCGAGCGCGCCGCCAAGCTCGGCTTGAAGTTCAACCTCGGGATGGAACCCGAGTTCTACGTGCTCTTCGTCGATCCCGCGACCGGCGCTCGACGTATCCTCCAGCGCGACCGCTACACCGGCACCTGCCCCGCCTACGACGTCCATCTTACCGTCGGCGCGCTCGATTTTCTCGAACCGATGTCGCGCTACATGGACGAACTCGGCTGGGGCCTGTATTCGTGCGATCAGGAGGGCGGCCACGGGCAGTTCGAGTTCGACTGCCACTACAGCGACGCCCTCACGCAATGCGACCGCTTCATTTTTCTGCGGCTGATGGCCAAGCAGGTCGCGGAAAAAATCGGGGCGACCGCGACGTTCGTGCCGAAGCCCTTCGCGAACGATTTCCGTTCCGGCAACCACTTCAACATGTCACTCGCCAGCATCGAGACGGGCGAAAACCTCTTCGCGCCGGAGCCCGACGGCAATCCGCTCTCCGCCAGACACGGCAGTGCGTTCTCGAAGCTCGCCTACCATTTCGCGGCCGGCATTCTCCGGCACGCACCCGCCATTTCGGCCGTCACCTCGCCAACCTACAACAGCTATCAGGGCCTCATCGCGCAGGGCGACATGCCGGACATCTCGTGGGCGCCCGTCATGATGGCCTGGGGCCAGAACAACCGTTCCGCCATGCTGCGCTTTCCGCCGAATCGCTACTGCGTGGAAAACCGCACGCCCGACATCGCGAGCAACCCCTACCTCGCTGCCGCCGTCCAGCTCGCCGCGGGCCTCGAGGGCATCGAACAGGAACTCGACCCCGGCGCGCCTCTGAACGCCAATTGCTACGACCTCACTCGCGCTCAGCTTCGCGAGCACGGCGTCGGGCTTCTCCCGCGCACGCTGCTCCACGCGCTGGAGGCCTTCGAGAGCGATCCACTCATCGAGACGGCGTTCGGTGCGGAGTTCCGCGACATCTACTTCCGGCAGAAGATGCGCGAATGGGACGAAGGCTTTTACCAGATCAACGAGGCGCACCTCCGCCATCGCCTCACCTTCATCTAGCGCCATGTCGGAAGCGCTCCGGTCCACGTTGCAGCCCATCCCAGCCGGCGAGTTCGTCATGGGCGAAAGCGACGCGGACAAGTTCGCGAACGACACCGAGCGTCCGCGCCATATCGTGCGCATCGCGCCGTTTCGCCTCGCCGCATTCCCGGTGACGAATGCCGAGTTTCGCCGGCACGCGCCCGATTTCGCGCCGGAAGAACCCGCCGATCTTCCGGCGGTAAACATCACGTGGAGGGAAGCCGTCACCTATTGCGCGTGGCTGGGCGACGCGACGGGCGAGAGCCTTCGCCTGCCGAGCGAGGCCGAATGGGAATACGCCTGCCGCGCCGGCACGACCACGCCGTTCCAATCGGGCGATGAAATCACGCCCGCCGACGCAAACTTCCTCTACGACGAGCACGGCTCCCGCATCGGACGCGGCGAACGCACCGCCGTCGGCACGTTTTCCGCAAACGCGTTCGGGCTGGAGGCCATGCACGGCAACGTCTGCGAATGGTGCGTCGACCGGTGGCATGCGAATTATCACGGCACGCCTGCGGACGGATCCGCCTGGATCGCGGACGGCGTCGCGGATCGGCGCGTCATCCGCGGCGGGGCGTGGGATTATCTGCCGCGCCTGCTGCGCAGCTCCTGGCGCGACGCGTTGCCCGAGGACACGCGCCGCGACAACGTCGGTTTTCGCCTCGCTTGCTCATGAAGCCGCGCTTTTTCAAAACGCTCTGGGGTCACGCGGGCTCGATCTCCGAAGCCGCCGCCCAGGCCGCGCACGCGGGCTTCGACGGACTGGAAGGCCCCTTTCCCGTCGAACTGGAGGCGCGCACCGCTTTCCTCGAAGCCCTGGCGGAACACGACCTCGACTTCATCGCCGAAATTTCCACCACCGGCTACGCCACGCCGGAACCAGGGGCAACCGTCGCCCAACATCTCGATGCCTTCACGCGCCGGCTCGACGCGGCGTTGCCCGCGCAGCCGCTATTTTTCAGCACGATGGCGGGCAGCGACTTGTGGACCTTCCGCGAGAGCGTGGAATTTCTCGGCCGCGCCTGGGAGATCGCGCAGGACCGCGGCGTTCGCGTCGGATTCGAGACGCACCGCAGCCGCAGCCTGTTTCATCCCATTCGCACGCGCGAGCTGCTCGCCGAGCTGCCGCCCATCGAACTCACGCTCGACTTCAGCCACTGGTGCGTCGTCACGGAGCGTCTCGTGCTTGACGAACTGCCCGACGTGCTCGCGCTCTGCGCGGCGCGCGCGCTGCACATCCAGCCGCGCATTGGTTACGATCAGGGCGCACAGGTGCCGGATCCCCGCGCGCCGGAATACGCCTACGCCGTCGAGGCGCACCTGCGCTGGTGGCGCGCGATCTGGGACGGCCAGCGCCGGCGCGGTTTCACCACCGTCACGATGACGCCCGAGTTTGGCCCGGACGGCTATTTGCAATGCGAGCCCTTCACGCAGCGGCCCGTCGCCGACTTGTGGGAACTCAATGTCTGGACCGCCGACCGTCTCCGACGCGAGTTCGCCGAATGGATTTCCTCTCAACCATCAACTCTCAACTCGCAACTCACGTGATGACCACCATCGAAGAAAAAATCTCCCGCTGCGAAGAGGCCGTGCAACGCGCCACGCCGCCCCCACACTCGCTCCGGCCCGAGCGGCCCCTTGATGAAGTGCTCGCCGACATCCAGCGCATCGCCGCGCTCCCGCTCGAGCAGGCGACGACGCTGCCGCCCGAGGCCTACACGAGCGAAGCCTTTCACCGCTGGGAGATCGACCACGTCTTCAAGGCCGAATGGCAATGCGTCGCGCATCTCTCGCAGCTGCCGCGGGCCGGTGATTTTCTCACGCTCGACCTGCTCGGCGAGCCGCTCCTCGTCGTCCACGGCAAGGACGGCGCCGTGCGCGTGCTCTCGCGCACCTGCCCACACCGCGGGATGGACATTATGCCGCCGGGCTTCGGCCGGGACGGACACGGCATCGCCGACGCCTCGGAGGCCGGCGCCGCGAGCGGTCACACGCGGCTCCTCCTCTGCCCGTATCACGCGTGGACGTTCGAACTCGACGGGCGGCTGAAGGCCTGCCCCGAGATGCAGCAGGCCGCCGGCTTCCAACGCGACGAATGGGGCCTGCGCGAATTTCGCAGCGAGATCTGGAACGGCTTCGTCTTCGTGAATCTCGACGGCGACGCGGCCCCGCTCGCTCCCCGTCTCGCGGAAATGGACGCAGATTTCGGCCAGTGGAATCCCGCCGGAATGAAGGTCGTGCTCGAACGCGAATGGGACTGCCCGTTCAACTGGAAGGTGCTTGTCGAGAACTTCATGGAGAGCTACCACCACCTCGGCGCGCATGTGAAGACGCTCCAGCCGATGATGCCCGCGCGCGATACGTGGAACGAACGGGAGCGCGAACTTTCCATTCGCTGCCACCTTCCGTTCAAGGACGCCCTCGTCGCCGAATGGGAGGCGCAACAGGCCGCGGGCGGGCATCCCTTCGGCTTTCCAACGATCTCCGCGCTCGACGAATCGAAGAAGCGCGAGTCCGGCCTCTTCCTCGTCTTTCCGCATTTCCTCATCTTCGTGCTGCCCGACCGCATCGTCTGGTATCGCGTGCAACCTCTGGGGCCGGACCGTATGCGCCTGCTCACCACGATGCTCGTGCCCGAGGCGACGACCCACCACCCCGATTATGCGGCAATGCTCGAACGCGAGACGCCACCGATGTTCGAGTTTCACCTCGAGGACATGGAAATGTGCACGGCGGTCCAGCGCGGCATGCATTCGCTCGGCGCGCAACGCGGCCGCCTTAGCCATCTCGAGATGTCGATCTGGCTCATCCAGCGCTACCTCGCCGCCCGCGCCCGCGGCACCTGGCCGACGCTCGATCAGCCTGCCGCGCCCGCGCAACGGTGATGTTTTCGCTCGCTGGAAAAATCGCCGTCGTCACCGGCGCGGCATCCGGAATTGGGCTCGCCGTGGCGGAGCGTTTTCGTGCGGCTGGGGCGACGGTCGTGGGCATTGATCGAACGGCGACGGAGGACGGCATTGTTGCCGACGTCTCCGACGAGACGGTGCTCGCGGCGGCGTTCGACACGGTGATCTCCCGGCACGGAAGGCTCGACATCGTCGTGAACAACGCCGGCATCCAGCCGCTCGGCGTCGATTTTGCAAATCTCACGCCGGCCCTGCTCGAGCGGACGTTCGCCGTCAACGTGAACGGCGTTGCCTTCGGCATCAAACACGCGGCGCGTCTTATGAAATCCGTCGGTCGCATCGTGAACACCGGCTCCTTCGTCGGAACCATCGGCGTGCCGCAGGGCACGGCTTACGCGGCGTCAAAAGCGGCGGTGATCCACCTTACGCGTTGCGCGGCGGTCGAGCTCGCGCCGCGCGGCATCACCGTGAATTGCGTGTGCCCCGGCACCGTCGCGACGCCCGCCGTGCTCGATATTCCCGACAATCCCGAGATCGCCTTCGCGGAAGCCCGCACGCCCCTCGGCCGCCTCGCCAGCCCGGCGGAAATCGCCGCCGCCTTCCACTTCCTCGCCTCCGAAGAGGCCAGCTACATTACTGGCGCGGTCCTCCCCGTGGACGGCGGCATCACCGCCGGCTGGGAACGCTACGACCTCGTCACCCCACCCAACTTTCAAAACGGCAAATGGAACGATTGAACTTTTCTCCCGCACCCCGCTTCGTCTGGCCGCACGGCAAACGCTGCGCCGTGATGCTCTGCTTCGACGTCGACGGCGAAACCACCGCGCTGTCCGAGGACCCCGCCCTCGCCCACCGGCTCACCACCATGTCGCAGTGCGAATACGGTCCCCGCGTCGGCGTGCCGCGTCTCCTCGGCTTGCTCGAGCATTGCGGCGTGCCCGCCACCTTCTTCATTCCGAGCTACATCGCGGAGCATCACCCGGCGATGACGCGCGCCATCGCCGCCGCCGGCCACGAGATCGGCGCCCACGGACATCTCCACGAGAAGCTCGCGCATCTTTCTCCCGATCAGGAAGACGCCGTCCTAAAGAAAAGCCTGCGCATCCTCGAGGAAATCACCGGCACGCGATCCGTGGGCCACCGCGCGCCATGGTTCGAGATCAACCCCGGCACCCCCGACCTGCTCAAGGCGCACGGCCTCCTCTATAGCGCGAGCCTCATGGGCGACGACGTGCCGTTTCTTCACGCGAATGGCCTCGTCGAGATTCCCGGCCAATGGATGCTCGAGGACTGGGAGCAATTCGCCTTCAACGCCGAGCCGGCGTGGGGCTTCGTCCCCGAGAATTGCGAGAAAGTTTACGATCTTTGGATGCGCGAATACGAGGCGATGCGCGACTTCGGTTGCTGCTTCGTGCTCACCCTCCATCCCTGGCTGAGCGGCCGTCCATCCCGGGTGCGGCTGCTCGAACGCATCATCCGCGACATCCAGGCGGACGGCTGCGCATGGTTCGCAACCGGCGCGGAAATTGCCCGCTACCTCCTCGCGAATCCCCACGCGCGGCGCGAGACCGACCTCGAGCTCGCCGATTAATTCGCCGTCGGTCCCACGATCTGGAACGGCGCTTGCTTGACAAAGTATTACCCGTTGAATTTTTGGTAATACTCGAAACCACACCCCGATGAGCCTCCAAGCCCCCGAATCCACCCGTCAGCCCGTGCAACGCATCAGCATTTCCCTGCCGGATTCCGTTTATCGCGAGCTGGATGAAATGATCGAGGAGCGCGGCATCGAGAGCCGGTCCAAACTCATCACCGAGCTCATCAACCAGGCCGTGATCGAGCACCAGGAGGACAAGGGCGACCAGATCATGGCCGGCACGATCACCCTCCTCTACGACGAGGCCAAGGGCCCGCTCCTGCAAAGGCTCGCCGAGATCGAGCGCGAGCACATCGACGAAGTCATCAGCTCGCTTCACGTCCAACTCGAGCACAGCCACCGCATGGAGGTCATCCTCGTCCAAGGTCCTGCTGAAAAATTGAAACGCATTACCGACCGCCTCCTCGGTTGCAAGGGCGTCCGCACCGGCAAACTCACGCTGTCCAGCATCATTATCCCGCCGCTCCATCCCCTTCCTTCGAAATCCGCATGAGCCTCTTCGCCGAAACCCTGCCCGGCGGCGCGCCGTGGTCCATGACCATTCCACGTCACCGCCTCATCCGCCTCACCGCCCTCGACGCGGGCGCGAACCTCACCGCGCTCCTCTACAACGCCCGCCAGCCCCTCGACCGGCTGAACATTCCCGACACGTTGAAAGCGCTCCACACCGCGCACCTCACCCGCGGCCACATCCTCATGAGCGACATGGGCCACGCGCTCGCCTCGATCGTGGAGGACTCGCTCGGCTGGCACGATCCTCTCGGCGGTCACCTCACCGCCGCCCACGTTCGCGCCAAATACGGCGCGCACAGCTATCAGGACTATCGCAACGACTGGTATCGCAACGCCCACGACAACTTCCTCGTCGAGCTGCAAAAACACGGCCTCGGCCTCCGCGACCTCGTCGCCAGCGTGAACTTCTTCAGCAAAGTCACCGCCAACGACGACGGCGCGCTCACCTTCGTCGAAAATCATGCCCCGGCCGGCGCCACGATCACCCTGCGCACCGAGATGGACATCCTCCTCATCCTCTCGAACACCCCGCATCCACTCGCCCCGGCCGGCGAATATCCCCGCGCCCGCATCCACCTCGAGATCGACCGCGCCGCGCCACCCGCCGCCGAAGACTTCTGCCGCACCTTCCGCCCCGAGTGCGGCCGCACCCTCGCCCTCACCGAACGCCTGTATCTATGAGCACGCTCAACTACGTCGAAAGCCCGCTGAAACCCGAGGACGCCATCCATCGCGAGGTCATCCCCGCCGGCGAAGGCTGGATGCACCGCATCGAAAAAGGCCAGACCCTCCGCATCCTCGACCTCGAGGGCAACCAGGCCGCCGACACGCTTTTCTATAACGCCGCCGATCTCAGCGAGCGCTACAGCGCGCAGGATACGATCCGCGAACAGGGTGCGATCTACCTCACGACCGGCACCGTGCTTCGCTCGAATCTCGGCCGCCCCATGCTCACGATCACGGCCGACACCTGCGGCCGGCACGACACGCTCGGCGGCGCCTGCGCGACCGAGAGCAACATGGTCCGCTACGCCCTCGACAAGCGCTTCATGCACGCCTGCCGCGACACCTTCCTGCTGCAAATCGCCCGCAGCGGCCTGCCCCTCACGAAGCGCGACCTCGCCCACAACATCAACTTCTTCATGAACGTCCCCGTCACCCCGGACGGCGGCCTGTGCTTCGCCGACGGCGTCTCCGAGCCCGGAAAATACGTCGAGATGCGCGCCGAAATGGACGTCTGGTGCCTCCTCTCGAACTGCCCGCAGCTCAACAACCCCTGCAACGCCTACAACCCCACGCCGGTCGAAATGCTGGTTTGGGATGCGTCGAACTAAACAGGATTTCCGGGATTGAGAGGATTACCAAAAAAACAAGCAAGTCACCGCCCTTCGTCATCCTTTCCTGTGAATCCCAAAAATCCTGCAAATCCTGTTTAGTTCGACCCCTCGTTCGAAATGTTCACCAAAGTTTTAATCGCGAACCGCGGCGAGATCGCCTGCCGCATCATTCGCACGCTGCGGAAACTCGGCGTGAAATCCGTCGCCGTCTATTCCGAGGCCGACGCTCACGCCCGCCACGTCCGCGAGGCGGACGAAGCCTTCCTCCTCGGCCCCGCCCCCGCCGCGCAGAGCTACCTCCTCGCCGACAAGATCCTCGAAATCGCCCGCGCCACCGGCGCGCAGGGCATCCACCCCGGCTACGGCTTCCTCAGCGAGAATGCCGACTTCGTCGACGCGTGCGAGGCCGCCGGCATCGCGTTCATCGGACCCACCGCCCGGAACATGCGCGACTTCGGCCTCAAGCATACCGCCCGCGCGCTCGCCATCGCCAGCGACGTGCCCGTCTCGCCCGGCACCGACCTGCTCGAGACCGTGGAGGAAGCCGCCGCGGCCGCCGCGCAAATCGGCTATCCCGTGATGATCAAGAGCACCGCCGGCGGCGGCGGTATCGGCATGCAGCTCGTGATGAACGCGGCCGAACTCGCCGAAAAATTCGCCAGCGTCCAGCGCCTCGCCCAAAGCAACTTCAAGGCCGCCGGCCTCTTTCTCGAGAAATACATCGCCGCCGCCCGGCACGTGGAGGTCCAGCTCTTCGGCGACGGCGCGAGCGCCATTGCTGTCCTTGGCGAACGCGATTGTTCCGCCCAGCGCCGCAACCAAAAGGTCCTCGAAGAAACCCCCGCGCCGAATCTCCCCGATGCCGTCCGCACGAGCCTCCACGCCGCCGCCCGCCGCCTCGGCGAGGTCGCCCAATACCGCTCCGCCGGCACCTGCGAGTTCATGTATGACGCCGCCGAGGAGCGATTCTACTTCCTCGAAGTCAACACCCGCCTGCAGGTCGAGCATTGCGTCACCGAGGAGGTCAGCGGCCTCGACCTCGTCGAATGGATGATCCGCCTCGCCGCGGGCGAAACCCTTCCGCTCGCCAGCTACGAGCACGCGCCGCTCGGCCACGCCATCGAGGCCCGCATCTACGCCGAAGATCCCAACAAGGATTTCCAGCCCAGCACCGGCCTGCTCACCGCGGTGAGTTTCCCCGACAACGTGCGCGTCGATGGCTGGGTCGAGCCCGGCAGCGAGGTCACGCCCTATTACGATCCCATGATCGCGAAGGTCATCGCCCACGCGCCCACCCGCGCCGAGGCGATCGAAAAACTCCGCGACGCGCTCGCCGCCACGCGCCTCGACGGCATCGAGACGAACCTCGCCTACGTCGCCGCCATCCTCGCCGGCGACGCCTTCCAGCGAGGCGGCATCACCACGAAATATCTCGCGACCTTCGCCTACCAGCCGCAGACGATCGACGTGCTCGAGCCCGGCACCCAAACAAGCGTGCAGGACTTCCCCGGCCGCCTCGGCTACTGGGCCGTCGGCGTGCCGCCCTCGGGTCCGATGGATCCCTTCGCCTTCCGCCTCGCGAACCGCATCCTCGGCAACGCTCCCGACGCCGCCGGCCTGGAAATCACGATCAACGGCCCCACCCTGCGCTTCAACGCCGCCGCCCGCATCTGCCTCGCCGGCGCCCACCTCCCCGCCACCCTCGACGGCGAGCCCATCCCGTATTGGATCCCCATCGAAATTAGCGCCGGCCAGCGCCTCCGCCTCGCCGCCGTGGAAGGCCCCGGCGTCCGCGCCTACCTTGCCATCGCCGGCGGCCTCGACATTCCCGATTACCTCGGCAGTAAATCCACCTTCGCCCTCGGCGGCTTCGGCGGCCACGGCGGCCGCGTCCTGAGAGCCGGCGACGTTCTGAGAATGCGGCACGCGGAATGCGGAATGGGAAATGCGGAATTCCTCACCCCCTCTCAACCCTCAACTCTCAACTATCAACTAACCACCGAGTGGAAACTCGGTGTTCTATACGGTCCCCACGGCGCGCCCGATTTCTTCACCCCCGACGATATCGACGTCCTTTTTTCAACAGCCTACGAAGTCCACTACAACTCGAACCGCACCGGCGTCCGCCTGATCGGACCCAAACCCAAATGGGCTCGCAAGGACGGTGGCGAGGCCGGCCTGCATCCGTCCAATCTCCACGACAACGCCTACGCCATCGGCGCGGTGGATTTCACCGGCGACATGCCCATCCTCCTCGGCCCCGACGGCCCCAGCCTCGGCGGCTTCGTCTGTCCGGCGGTCGTCATCGAGAGCGAACGCTGGAAGCTCGGCCAGCTCAAAGCCGGCGACAAAGTCCGCTTCCGCCGCCTCACCGTCGAACAAGCCGCCAGCCTCGCCGACGCGCAGGCCGCCCTCTTCGAAGACACTTCCGCTTCGCGCCCCCCAATCCAAAGCCGAAGCGAAGCGGAGACAGCCGAAGGCAATCCAAAATCCAAAATCCAAAATAGCCTCGACGAGGCCATCCTCCACCGTCTCGACGAAACCGCCGACCGGCCCGCCGTCACCTACCGCGGCGCCGGCGACCGCTATCTGCTCGTCGAATACGGCCCCATCGTCCTCGACCTGAATCTTCGCTTCCGCGTCCACGCGCTCATGCAATGGCTCGAGCGCCGCGCGTTGCCCGGCATCATCGACCTCACACCGGGCATCCGCTCGCTGCAAATTCACTTCGACGCCCGCCTCACCGAGCGCGCGCTCCTCGACGCGTTGCTCGCCGCCGAGGACGAACTCCCGCCCATCGACGACATGGAGGTGCCCACGCGCATCGTCCATCTTCCGCTCTCGTGGGAAGACGACGCCACGCTCGAGACGATCCGCAAATACATGCAGAGCGTCCGCGCGGACGCGCCGTGGTGCCCGAGCAACCTGGAGTTCATCCGCCGCATCAACGGCCTCGACTCCATCGACGACGTCCGTCGCATCGTCTTCGACGCCAGCTACCTCGTGATGGGCCTCGGCGACGTCTATCTCGGCGCGCCCGTCGCCACGCCGCTCGATCCCCGCCACCGCCTCGTCACCACGAAATACAATCCCGCCCGCACCTGGACTCCGCCGAACGTCGTCGGCATCGGCGGCGCCTACATGTGCATCTACGGCATGGAGGGGCCCGGCGGCTACCAACTCGTCGGCCGCACGATCCAGATCTGGAACAGCTTCCGCACCACGCCGAATCTCGAGCCCGGCAAGCCCTGGCTCCTCCGCTTCTTCGACCAAATCCGGTTCTTTCCCGTCAGCGCCGCCGAGCTCCGCCAGATGCGCGAGGACTTCCCGCAGGGCAAATACGTCGTCCGCACCGAGGAATCCACCTTCCGCCTCCGCGACTACCACCGCTTCCTCGCCGATATCGCCCCCGAGGCCGCCGCCTTCAAGGCCCGCCAGCAGGCCGCCTTCGACGCCGAACGCGAGCGCTGGAGCGCCACGGAGTTCGAGGCGGCCGACCCCGCTGTTGCGCCCGGCGACACCGGCGACATCGAGCTCCCCCCCGGCGGCAGCTTCGTCGCCGCCACCGTCGCCGGAAATCTCTGGAAAATCCTCGTCGCCCCCGGCGACCGCGTCGCCACCGATCAGCCCCTCCTCATCGTGGAATCCATGAAGATGGAGATCCAGGTCTGCGCCCCTCGCGCCGGGTTGGTGCATTCTCTGCTCGGCACGGAAGGTCGTCCGGTGGCTCCCGGCCAAAATCTGATAATCCTTTCGGAGTAATATTGGCCCACCATTTGCTTGATCCCTTCTCGCAACCGGCGGCGTCCTCCGCGGCCTTCCACTCATGATCGACCTTCGTAAACTCACGCTCGAAACTTCCCTTCTTCGTTCCGGCTACCGTTCCGGTGACTTTACACCCGCCGAAGTCATCCGCGAAATCTACCGTCGCATCCGCGCCCGCGGCGACGATCATGTCTGGATCCACCTTCGTCCCGAGGCGGAAGCCATCGCCCTCGCCGAGGCCGCCGCCGACCACCTCTGCCTCCCGCTCGCCGGCATCCCCTGCGCCATCAAGGACAACATCGATGTCGCCGGCATGCCCACCACGGCCGCCTGCCCGGCCTTCGCCTTCACTCCGGAAAAATCCGCCACCGCCGTCCGCCTGCTCGAGGAAGCCGGCGCCATCGTCCTCGGCAAGACGAACATGGACCAGTTTGCCACCGGCCTCGTCGGCACCCGCTCGCCTCACGGCCCTTGCGCCAGCGTCTTCCATTCCGACTACATCTCCGGCGGTTCCAGTTCCGGCAGCGCCGTCGCCGTCGCCGCCAGCCTTGTGAGCTTCTCGCTCGGCACGGATACCGCCGGCTCCGGCCGCGTGCCCGCCGCCTTCAACAACCTCGTCGGCCTGAAGCCCACCCGCGGCGCCGTCAGCACCGCCGGCGTCGTCCCCGCCTGCCGCTCGCTCGATTGCGTCAGCATTTTCGCCCTCAACGTCGATGACGCCGAGAAGGTCCTCGACATCCTCGTCGAGCAGGACGCCGCCGATCCCTACTCGCGCCCGTTCGGGGATCGCCCCGTCTTCCCGCGCCCCTTCCGCTTCGGCGTGCCCGAGACCGGCCAGCTCGATTTCTGCGGCGACACCGAGGCCGCCGCCCTCTACGAAAAAGCCGTCTCCCGTCTCATCGACCTCGGCGGCCTCCCCACCGCCATCGACCTCACCCCCTTCACCGCCACCGCCAACCTCCTCTACGGCGGCCCCTGGGTCGCCGAGCGCTACGCCGCCGTCGGGGAATTCATCGACGCCCACGCCGCCGAGTGCGACCCCACCGTCGCCGGCATCATCCAGGGCGGCGCCGCCCTCACCGCCTCCTCCGTCTTCGCCGCCACCTACCAGCTCGAGGCCCTCCGCCAGCAGGTGGCGCCCGTTTGGGCCGGCATCGACTTCCTCCTCCTGCCCACCACGCCCACCATCTACCGCATCGACGAAGTCCTCGCCGACCCCGTTCGCCTCAATTCCAACCTCGGCAAATACACGAATTTCGTAAACCTCCTCGACCTCGCCGCCCTCGCCGTTCCCGCCGGCTTCCGCCCCGACGGCCTGCCCCTCGGCGTCACCCTCCTCGCTCCCGCGTTCAACGACTTCGAGCTCTGCCACGTCGCCCGCCACTTCCTCGGCCAGCCCCAATCCCCCACCGACCGCCGCCAGCGCAAGACCCTCGAGCGCGCCGGCGGCCGCGTCGAACTCGCCGTCGTCGGCGCCCACCTCACCGGCCTGCCCCTCAACCACCAGCTCCTCGACCGCGGCGCCATCTATATCGAAACCACCGAGACCGCGCCCGACTACGCCCTCTTCGACCTCGCCGGCTTCAATCCCCCCCGCCCCGGCCTCGTCGGCGTCGGCGAAAACCGCGGTGTCGCCATCGAGACCGAGGTCTGGAGCCTCAGCGAACGCGCCTTCGGCAGCTTCGTCGCCGCCGTCCCCCCGCCCATGACCATCGGCACCGTCCGCCTCAAGGACGGCCGCCGCGTCAAGGGCTTCCTCTGCGAGGAGCACGTCACCCACAAGGCCACGCCCATCTCCGCCCACGGCGGCTGGCGGAACTTCCTCGACTACGCCTCCTCCCAGGCCCCACGCTCCGCCCCGTCCCCGCAAGCCGTCCCCTCATGAGACCCGCCCTCCTCGCCCTGCTCGCGCTGCTCCTTCTCCCGGGCACCCGCGTCCAGGCCGCCGGCGACGAGGCCGACCTCCCCGCCATCCCCCACGCCTCCCGCGGCGCGCTCCTCTACGTCCCCATCTACTCCAGCATTTTCTACAAGGACGGCCAGCGCACCATCGAGCTCACCGCCACCCTCTCGATCCACAACGTCGATCCGCAAACCCCGCTCACTCTCACCCGCATCGACTACCACGACACCGCCGGAAAACTCGTCCGCCACCACCTGGAAAAGCCGCTCGAGCTCGCGCCCCTCGCCACCAAAAACATCGTCATCGACCAGGCCGACCGCACCGGCGGCACCGGCGCGAACTTCATGGTCGCCTGGCAATCCGCCACGCCCGTCGCCCCGCCCATCGTCGAGGCCCTCATGGTCAGCCTCTCCTCCAGCCAAAACATCTCCTTCACCAGCGAAGGCAAAGTCGTCCGCAGCGCCGAGCCGGCCAAATAAACGTCGGGCTGCATTGACCTTCCTCACTTCCCCGCGCCATCGCGCCTCCACGGGAACCTCCGCATCCCGTTCCGCCCCCATCCCTCCGGCGAAAAAACTTGGCGCAAATCCCGCGCCATTCTAAAAACGCGCACGATGCGCGCCCGCCGACGCCCCGCGAAACCCTCCGCGAAAAAACGCCCGGCCCCGCCGCCCCATCCGAAGCCCCGCCGCCGCCGGCGCTGGCGTCGCTTCCGGCTCGCCGCCTACCTCAGCCGCACCGAAGAGCGCGCCCACCTCACCCGCGACTCCATCCGCATCGCCATTACCCTCGCGCTACTCGTCATGGCTTTCCTGCTCGCCAACGCCTGCCTAAAGACGTGGCAGGAGACCCGCGGGAAGACCCCGCCCACACTCGGCAAAGTCCTCGGCGCCACCGCCCCATAACTGCGGGCGCTTTCCTTCCGTCCTTTGGGATCGCCTTTCGACGACGCATTTCCCGGACGAGGCTCTATTCGGCGAATTCCTCCGCGGGCGCCGCTTCCGTCTCCTCGGCAGTCGGCCCGCCGAGCTTGGCGAGCTCCTCGCGCAGGAATTCCTTCACGGCATCCACGCCTTCCGCGCGGTCAGCGGAGATGGGCAGGATCGGCGCTTTGCGGACGGAGCGCTTGAAGCGCTTGAGGTTCTCGGCCGCGGATTCCAGGTCCATCTTGTTGGCCACCACCGCCCAGGGCCGGGCGCTGAGCGTGGGATCGTAAAGGTCGAGTTCCTTGCGCAGGGTCTTGAAATCCGCCACGGGATCCCGTCCCTCGCTGCCCGCCATATCGACGACGAAAAGCAGCAGGCGGCAGCGCACGATGTGGCGCAGGAATTCGTGGCCGAGGCCCTTGTTGTCGTGCGCGCCCTCGATCAAACCCGGAATGTCCGCGACCGTGAGACGTTCGTAGTTCGGATATTCGACGACGCCGACGACGGGATTGAGCGTGGTGAACGGATACGACGCGACCTTGGGGTGCGCCGCCGAGAGCTGGCCGAGCAGCGTGGATTTTCCGGCGTTCGGAAATCCCACGAGCCCCGCGAAGGCAATCGTCCGCAGCTCGAGCAGGAACCAGCCTTCCTCGCCGTCCTCCGGCGGCTTCGACTGGCGCGGGGCGCGATTCGTCGAGCTCTTGAAATGCGTGTTGCCCTTGCCGCCGCGGCCGCCCTTGCAGAGCACGAACTCCTGTCCGACCTCGACGAGATCGGCGAGCAACTCGCAATCCGCCGCCTCGAGCTTCACTCGCTCGCGCGGCGTCTCGTCAAAGTCCAGCGGATCGTGCACGCGCGGCTTCAGCGCCTCGGGCAGGCGATAGACGAGCGTGCCGACAGGCACGTTCACGTAGGTGTGCGGGGCGGAGCGGCCGTGCTTGTCCTTGCCCTGGCCGTGGCCGCCCTTCTTCGAGCGAACGATCGGCTCGTAATACAGCGCGACGAGGTTGTCCGTGTGCGGATCGGCACGCAGGATGATGTCGCCGCCATCGCCGCCATCGCCGCCGTCCGGACCTCCGCGCGGAATGAATTTTTCGCGGCGCATGCTCACGCATCCCGTGCCGCCCGGGCCGGCGATGCCATGCACGCGAATCTGATCTACAAATTTCATGGCGGACAGCCTCTCACACAAAGCCGCAAAGAACACGAAGGAAGGAATTTTTGTGTCCTTCGCGTCTCGGCGGGGGCCTTATTTCACAAGCGATCGGTAGAGCTCGACCGTCTTCTTCGCGATGGCGTCCCAGCCGAAGAGCGCCTCCGCGCGCTGGCGGCCGGCCTTGCCAAACGCCACGCGCTTCTCGGGATCGGCCATCAATTCGTTGATCGCCGCCGCCAGATCGCGCGAAAATTTGTCGGGATCAATCGGCTCGAACGGGCTCTCCGTCATCTGATCGATGGGCACGAGCGTGCCCGTCTCGCCCGGCACGACGACTTCCTTGATGCCGCCCACCGCGCTGGCCACGACGGGCGTCTCGCACGCCATCGCCTCGAGATTGATGATGCCGAACGGCTCGTAAATCGACGGGCAGACGAACACCGCCGCGTGGCTGTAGAGCTCGATTTTCGTGGTCGTATCGACCATGTCCTCGATCCAGATCACCCCCTCGCGCCGCTGCTGCGCCGCGGTCACCGCAGTCTTCATTTCCGTGGCGATCTCCGGCGTGTCGGGCGCGCCCGCGCAGAGCACGATTTGAAAGCCGGGGTCGAGATATTGGATCGCGTTGACGAGATGAATGATGCCCTTCTGCCGCGCGATCCGGCCGACGAAAAGAATGTAGGGCCGGGAGGCGTCGATGCCGTATTGATCCAGCGCCGCGCGCGAATCCGTCGCCTGGTATTCCTGAAGATCGATGCCGTTGTAGATGATCGGCACGCGCTCCTCGGGAATATTGAAGAGCCGCAGAATGTCGTCCCGCGTGCCGGCGGACACGGCGATCACCGCGTCGGCCATTTCGAGCGCCGTCTTCTCGATCCAACTGCTGCAATCGTAGCCGCCGCCAAGTTGCTCGCGCTTCCACGGCCGCAACGGCTCCAGGCTATGCACCGTGATCACGAGCGGAATGCCGTAGTTCAGCTTCGCGAGAATTCCGCCGAAGTGCGCATACCACGTGTGGCAATGCACGATGTCGGCGTCGATGTTCGTCGTGTTGAAATGCGTGCAGCGTTCGATCGCGCCGAAGACCGAGCGCAGCGGCTTTGGACAGGTGAACCCGCTCGCGTCCAGCCCGTAGCCCTTCACCGCGGGATTGCCATCCGGTTCGTCCTGGTCGCCGAAGGTTCGCACTTCGACGTCGATTTCCCGCGCGAGACCGCGGCTGAGATAATCGACATGCACTCCGGCCCCTCCGTAGATGGTGGGCGGATATTCGTTCGTGAGGAGGAGGGCTTTCATCGGGAGGAATTCGTTCTAAATGGAGGGCAACGTCAGGCCGAGGCCATTCCAGCGGATTTTTCTACGCGCCAAGCAGCCACGTCAGCCGGCCATCGGTCGGGGCCACCGCCGCGCACGGATAATCCGACGTGCCGCTGAAGACCTCGTCCAGAATGGCGTCCTTGCCCGCGCTGTTCACGAGGAAGCACACGTGCCGCGCCGCATCGATGAGCGGATACGTGAACGTAATGCGCCACATGCTCATCTTCGGCACGTAGTTTTCCACGACGAGCCGTTCGCGCTCGGCGAGGGCCGGCGTGCCGGGAAACAGCGAGGCCGTGTGGCCGTCGGGCCCCATGCCGAGGAGAATCAAATCGTGCCGGAAAACGCCGCCGCCGGCCCGGGCGCGCAGCTCGGCCTCGTATTCGCGCGCGGCTTCCGCGGGATCGATCTCGCCCTTCATCCGCAGCACGTTCGCGGCGGGGATCGGAATCGCGTCGAGCAGCGTGCGGCGCGCCATGAGGTAGTTGCTCTGCTCGTCGTCCGGCGGCACGCAACGCTCGTCGCCAAACGTGATGACGACCTTGCTCCAGTCGATATCGCGCTTCGCGAAGGCCTCGAACACGGGCTTCGGCGTGTTGCCGCCGCTCAGCGCGAGGTTGAATACGCCGCGCGCAACGATGGCGTCGTTCGCGGAGGTCTCGAGCAGCGCAACCGCGTCGTTCACAAAATCGGGAGAGTGGATGATGTCGGGTTTCATAAAAAATTTACATGAGGCGCACGGGCAGGGTGAATTCCAGCCGGCCCGCGCCCACCCGCAGGCGGCGCAGGTCGATGCCCGTGAGGGAAGCCTTGCGCACAAGCACCCGGCCGGAGTCCGGCAGGCCGATGCAGGCCGCGATCGCCGCGCTGAAATCCGGCTCGTGCCCCACCAGCATGACGTGGTCGAACTTCGCATAGGGCGCCAGGCCCTCGAAGCAATCCTCCGGCGACATCCCGCAGGCCAGCCAGCGCTCGACGACGACCTCCCGCCCGTCCAGGCGCTTCGACACGGCCTGCGCGGTCTGCTCTGCCCGCACCACGGGGCTCGTCACGATGACGTCGGGAATCAACCCATAACGCACGCAAAATTTGCCCACCTTGTCGGCCTGCTCCAGGCCCTTGGCCGTGAGACGGCGCTCGAAGTCGGTGGTGACTTCGTCCTCGGCCTCGGCATGACGGAGAAAGGTGACAAGCATGCGAGACGCGATCCTAGGCGGCGGCGCGAATCGGGGCAACTCGTTCCTGCCGCGTCCGCGTCGGCTACTTCCGCCGCTCGGCGAAGAATGCCCGCAACAATCCCGCGCATTCGTCGCCCCGCACGCCGCTCGCGACTTCGCACCGGTGGTTCAGCTCGGTCGTTTGCAGCAGGTTGATCCAACCGCCCGCCGCGCCGCCCTTCGCGTCGCCGCAGCCGAAAATCACCCGGCGCAGACGCGCATGCACCAGCGCGCCGGCGCACATCGGGCAGGGCTCCTTCGTCACGTAGAGGTCGCAATCCGTCAGCCGCCAGTCGCCCACCGCGTTCTCGGCCTGCGTGATCGCCAGCATCTCGGCGTGCGCGGTCGCGTCCTTGAGTGTCTCCACCTGGTTCCACGCCCGCGCGATGATTTTTCCCTCGCGCACGACGACCGCGCCGATTGGCACTTCCTCCGCCTCGTAGGCGCGATGGGCCTGCCGCAGCGCCTCGCCCATGAAATGCGCGTCACTCGCCAGATCGATCAACGGTTCGTCGTCCATTGCATTCCGGTATAGCGCACGCCCCGCGCGGCCGCTAAATTTATCCGCGTGAGCGCCCGTAAAATCATCGTTGCCCCTTCGATCCTCGCCAGCGACTTCGCCCGCGTCGGCGAGGAAGCGGCCTCCGTCACCGCCGCCGGCGCGGATTGGATCCATTGCGACATCATGGACGGGCATTTCGTGGACAACATTTCCTTCGGCCCCGCGTTTGTCGAAGCCGTCGGCCGGCACACGACGCTGCCGCTCGACGTCCACCTCATGGTCACGCGACCCGACCACTATTTTCCCCGGTTCACGAAGGTGGCCGCGTCGATCACCTCGCACGTCGAGGCCGATCATGACGTCGTCGAAACCCTCCGCGCGGTCCGCGCCGCCGGTTGCAAGGCCGGCCTAGCCGTGAGCCCGCCCACCGACGTCGCCCGCATCGAGCCCTACCTCGGCCTCTTCGACATCCTGCTCATCATGACGGTGAATCCCGGCTTCGGCGGGCAGCCGTTCCTGCCGGAGATGATGGAAAAGGTGCGCTTCGGCGCCCGGTTGCGCGAGGAGCGCGGACTCGATTTCGACATCGAGGTGGACGGCGGCATCAACCTCGAAACCGCCCGCACATCCATCGACGCCGGCGCCAGTCTGCTCGTCGCGGGCACCTCGGTCTTCAAGGCCGCGGACCGCGCGGCAGAAATCAAGCGCCTTCGCGAGGCGTAAGCCGCTCGAGCGCCTCGCCGACGAGAAAAAGCGAACCCGTCACCAGCGCGTGGGCCGGCGCGGCGGCCAAGGCCTCGTCCAGCGTGGCAAAGCTTCGACTCGGCCCCGGACACATCGCGGCGAGATTTTCCGGGGTCTCGCCCCGCACGCTCGCCACAGGCACGAACCAGAATTCCGTCGCAATCGGCCGCAGCGCGCGCAGCATTTCCGCGTAGGTCTTGTCGCGCAACGCCCCAAAAATCACGACCGTCCGCTCGTCGCCAAACGTCTCCCGCCACGTCGCTGCCAGCTGGGCGGAGCCGTGGGCATTGTGCGCGCCGTCGAGGATGAAGCGGCCGACCGATTGAAAGCGGCCCGGCCAGTTGACGGTCGCCAGTCCCTTGCGCATCGCGGCCACCGGCACGGCGATATCCGCCGCCGCGAGCGCCGCCAGGGCCAGCGAGGCATTCCGGCGCTGATGCGTGCCGGGCAGATTCAGCGGCGCATCGTCGGCGAGAGAATCCGCGATCACGGTCACCGGCCCATGCTCGCGCAGCACGCGCAATACGGTCTCCTCCTGCGGCGCGCTCACCGCCGGCACGCCCGGCTTGAGAATCCCCGCCTTCTCCGCGGCAATTTTTTCGAGCGTGTCGCCGAGCCATTGCGCGTGGTCCATCGCGATGGGCGTGAGCACGGAGACGACCGGCGTGACGGCATTCGTGGAATCGAGCCGGCCACCCATGCCGGTTTCCAGTACGACAAATTCGCAACCGGCGTCGGCGAAATGGCGGATCGCCATCGCGGTCACGATCTCGAAATACGTCGGCGCGTGCGGCCAGTCCCGCGTCGCGTCACGCACGGTCGTCAGCAGCCGCGCCGTGTCCGCCTCGGAGATCCATTCGCCATCGACGCGAATGCGTTCGCGGAAATCGACAAGATGCGGCGACGTGTAGAGCCCGGTGCGATAGCCGGCCGCGCGCAGCACGGCGTCGAGCATCGCGCAGACGGAGCCCTTGCCGTTCGTGCCGGCGACATGAAGGAAGCGCAATCCCCGCTCGGGATTTCCCAGCGTCGCGAGGAGGCGGCGCGTATTTTCGAGCCCGAGCTTGATGCCGAATTGCTGCGTGGAATACAGCCACGCCAGCGCCTCGGGACAGTTCACTGCTTCCCGGCGGCGAAGTAGCCGAGCAGTTGCGCCAGCAACGCGCGCAGTTTCGCGCGGGGCACGATGTGATCCACGAGGCCGTGCTTTTCGAGGAACTCGGCAGTCTGGAACCCCGGCGGCAAATCCTGGTGCGTCGTCTCCTTGATCACGCGCGGGCCAGCGAAGCCGATCATGCTTTTCGGTTCGGCCAGAATCACGTCGCCGAGCGACGCGAAGCTCGCCATCACGCCCGCGGTCGTCGGGTTCGTGAGCACCGTGATGTAGGGCAGCTTCGCCTGCGCGTGACGGGCGAGCGCGCCGCTCGTCTTCGCCATCTGCATCAGGCTGAGCATGCCCTCATACATGCGCGCGCCCCCGGAGGCGCACACGATGACGACCGGAATTTTTTTCTGCGTCGCAAGCTCGATGGCCCGCGTGATTTTTTCGCCGACGACGGAGCCCATCGTCGCCGCGAGGAACGTGAAATCCATTACCGCCAGCGAGACCGGGCGGCCGTCGATCTTCGCGGTGCCCGTGAGCACGGCATCCTTCAGGCCCGTCTTGGCGCGGTATTTCTTGAGCGTGTCCTCGTAGGTCGCCACGCCCGTGAACTTGAGCGGATCGACCGAGATGAGATTCGCGTCCGTTTCCTCGAACGTCCCCTCGTCCACGATCGACGCCACGCGCGCGGCGGACCCGATGGGAAAATGGTGCTCGCACTTCGGACAAACCCGCAGGTTTTCCTCCAGCGCAAGGTTGTGAATGACTTCCCCGCAGGACGGACACTTGGTCCAGAGCCCCTCGGGCATGTCGCGATTTTTACGGGTAAGAACGTTGAGGACGGGTTTACGAAAAATGGCCATGGCAGATTATCCCCGGGCTACGGTGATGGCGCGGACGGAGCGGGCGCCGCCCTCGAGCAACACGCGCGCGCATTCGTCCAGCGTCGAGCCGGTGGTGAGGACGTCGTCCACCAGCAGAAATGTTTGATCCTTCACGTCCGCATTGTGGCGCAAAGCAAAGGCCGCGTGCAAGTTCCGCATCCGCTGGCGCCGGTCAAAGTGCGTTTGCGTGATCGTGTGGCGGCGACGCACGAGCGGCCGTGCGTGGGGAATTCCGAGCCGGTGCGACACCCATTCCGCCAGCGCCTCGGATTGATTAAACCGCCGCTCGCGCTGCCGCACGGGATGCAGCGGCACCGAGACGAGCCGCGCGTCGGTCGTCGCCGCGATCCGTTCATCCGCGAACGCCTCCGCCAGCCAGTCGCCCAGCACGCGCCGCAGCGTGAACTCGCGCCCGTATTTGAAGCGATGAATCAAATCGCGCACGAGCCCCTGCGAACGCATCACCGAAACGGCAAAGTCGAAATGGAGCTCCTCGCCGCGGCAACTCGGGCAGACGAAGGCATCGAGCGCGCCGTCGCACGGTCGCGAGCAGACCGGACACTTCGGCCCTTCGAGCCTTTTCACGCCCGCCTCGCAGGGCGTGCAAATCCAGCGTCCCGCCGGCTGGCACGTTCCGCATCCCGCGCAATGCGTCGGGTAAACCAAATCCGCCAACGCCTCAAGCGGCGGCCGGAGCAGACTCGGGAACGGGACGCCAGGCACGCGCCAGATACCACCAGACCAGCAATCCCGTGACAAGCAGGGCCGCGAGCGGCACGACGCCCGTCGGGACCATGCCACTCACGACGTTCGGCCCGACCCACGGCAGAAAGGCATCCGGTGGCTTCACCCGATATTTTCCGATCAGGTTGATCGTCTGCTGGCCGAGGATCCATCCCGCGTGCAGCCCAATGGGCAGCCAGAGCGAGCGCGTGCGCAGCGCAGCCACCGCGAGAATCACGCCGATCACGAAGAGGTTCGCGCCTCCCGCCAGCGTCTCGGGCAGGTCGTCCGCGCCGGGGAAGACCGACCCGAGCAGCGCGAATCCGCTCCACCAATGCACCCCGGCCGCCTCGCCGTGCTGGCGGATGAAATGCACCACCGCGAACACCGCCGAGACAAGCACCACGCCGCCCCCGCGCCCGAGCGAGCGCACGGAAATTCCGAGCAGCAGCCCGCGAAATAGCGCCTCCTCGACCACGGGCACGAACGCGACCGTCGCCGCAATCTTGAGGAGATTCGCCCACGGGATTTCCTTTTTCACCCGGTAGATGTCGAAGCCGAAATAGACCGCCGCGAGCACGGCCAGCGGAAGCAAGGCAAGCGCGAGCCCGGCGACGAGGTCATGCCCGGCGCGCGAATTCTTCGCGAGGCCCAGTTCCGCGACGTGGCGGATGTTCATCCACCGCAGCGCGGGCCAGAGCAGGGCGAGCGCGGCGACGAGCACCACCCGATTGAAAAACCGATGAAACGGCACTCCGGCGAACACGCCTTGCAGCCCCGCATACAACGGCGGCGAGAGCAGCGCCGCGAGCAGGACGACGGCGACAAGGTAGAGCGAAATTTTCGCCAGGGGATTCACGCGCCGCAAGTTAGCAGCTACTTTCGCCCTCGAAATGATTTTCTCGGACGACACCGCCGCCCTGGTCGCCGCTGACAAGGCGCATACCTGGCACCCGTTCACGCAGATGCAGGCCTGGTGCGATCCCGCGCACGAGCCGCTCGTGCTGGTCGAGGGCAAGGGCGCAATGCTGCGCGATTCGCGCGGCCGCGAATACCTCGACGGCAACTCCTCCATCTGGACGAACCTGCACGGCCACAATCATCCGAAGATCAATGCCGCCATCCGCGCGCAACTCGACCGCGTGGCCCACGTCTCCTTTCTCGGCAGCACAAATGCCCCCGCGGCGCAACTCGCCAAGCGGCTCGCCGGGCTGTTCCCGCGCAAGAATCTGCCGCGCGTTTTCTTCTCGGACAACGGCTCGACCGCCATCGAGGTCGCGTTGAAAATGGCGGTGCAGTATTGGCAGCTCGACGGACGGCCGGAGCGCCACCGCTTCCTCGCGTTCGACCGCGCCTACCATGGCGACACGGCGGGCGCGTCGAGCGTGGGCGGCATCGTGGGATTTCACGGCCGGTTCGCCCAAATGCATTTTCCCGTCGAGCGCATCGCCTCGCTCGACGAGCTGGCGAATGTGGCGTCGCCGGAAACCATCGCGGCGGTGATCATCGAGCCGCTCGTGCAGGGCGCGGCGGGCATTCGCACCTGGCCGGCGGGAATGCTGCGCGAGCTGAGCGCGTGGTGCGACATCCACGGCATTTTCCTGATCCTCGACGAAGTGCTCACCGGTTTCGGCCGCACGGGCACGATGTTCGCGTGCGAGCAGGAACGCGTCTTCCCGGATTTTCTCTGCCTCGCGAAGGGAATCACCGGCGGCTACCTGCCGCTCGCGGCGACACTCACGACGGAGCGCGTCTTCCAAAAATTTCTCGGGCGCGTGGACGAGTTGAAAACGCTTTATTACGGCCACAGTTACACGGGCAATCCCCTCGCCTGCGCGGCGGCCCTGGCAAACCTCGACATTTTCGAAGAGGAGCGCGTGCTGGAAAATCTCAAGCCGAAGATCGCCCGCCTGTCCGAACTTCTGGCGGAACTGGCCGGGCACCCGCACGTGCGGGCGGTGCGGCAATGCGGCTTCATCGCCGGCATCGAGATCGGCGCGGCCGATGGCTCGACCTATCCGTGGGCGGAACTGCGCGGGGCGAAGGTCTGCGAGGCCGCGCGGGAGCACGGTCTGCTCACGCGTCCCGTGCTCGATACGATCGTGCTGATGCCGCCGTTTTGCGTGACGCTTGAACAACTCGATCGCGCGGTCGCGGCGATCCGTCGCGGGATCGAGGACGTCTGCGGCGCCCGTTAGTTCGCGGCGCCGCTGTCGCCGCCGAGCGGCGTGGTCGCCTGATCGAAGGCGAGCGGCAGCGTGACTTGCGGCGCGTCCTTCAATGTCATCGAAAGAATGACGCCGTAGTCGGTCTGGCTGCTGCTGTTTTTGGTGCCCTTGTTGTCGCGCACCTCGCCGCCGAAGGACACGATCCACGAGGAAAGGTCGCGATGGACGAGATAACGCTGGAGGAGCACCTGATCGCTCTCGGCCTCAATCGTCGCCTGGGCGCTCACGCCCCAGTTCGAAGTGATCTGGTAATAGACGTAGCCGGAGATCTGGTTGCTGTCCTGGAAGAACGGATTGTCCTTGATGTAGAGGTCGCTGAGTTGCAGCAACACATCCCTCCAAGGCATGAAGAGGACGGATGTGTTGACGTCGGTGTATCCGTCGTTCGTGATTGGCATCTGCGCCTCCATGCGCAGCGTCGCCCAGTTGACGGGCTTGAACTCGATGCGGTTGATGACGTTCGAGATGCTGCCGTTGCCGTTGGTGACGTAGGGGTTCTGGAAATTCACGTCGACGAAGGAATCGATGACGAACCACTCGAAATTGTCGTCGCCGCGGCGGGTGGTGAGCCGGTTGCGCACGCCGAGGCGGAGGATGTTCCAGGTGTCGATGGAGTCAAGGGCGACGAACTCCGGGAAGTCGATCGGCAGGGGCTCCGTCGCAGGCACGACGCGGTCGAACTGGAGGATTTCGTCGCGGCTCTTGCCGGCATTATAGACGTAGGAGTAATCGAAGTAAGGTTGCATCGTGTGCAGCACGCCATCGAGGCCGAGCATCTTCGATTGGATGTTCTCGTATTTCTTCGAGAGCTTGAAGGAGCCCTCGATGCCGAAGTTGACGACGGGCCGGAACGTGGACCCGCCGGATTGAAGCTCGGCGCCGTTGAGCGGGCCGGTTTCGATGGAATTCGCGAGTTCCTCCTGGGATTGGGCGGCGGCGAGGCGGGTCTGCTGGCTGTTTTGCAGAGAGTTGATCTTCGACTGGAGGTTCGCCTGCGTGACGGGGTCGGTCGTCGCGCTGAGCTGATTTTGCAGGCTGGAGATCATCGCGCCGGTCTGCGAGGCGGCGATGCGATCATTCTGCGCCTGCTCCTGGAGGTTGGCGATCCGCTGCTGTTGCGCGTCGCTGAGAGCGCTGATGGTGCGGCCCGTCTTGCTGTAGTAGGTGCCGCGCAGGCCGACCTTTGGAATCAGCGAGAGCCAGCCGAAATACGTCTTCGGAAGCGAGAATTGGTGGAACGTGTCGAAACGGGTGGCGTCGTAATCGGGAAAAATCGAGCCGTCCGCGAACGCGCGCTTGTAGTAGCCGGCGGAGTTCTGGCCGTCGTAGTAGATCGGCGAGTCGAAGAGCCGGTGCTGCTTGAAGTTCAGCGACAGCTCGGGCAGACGCTCGGTCGTCTGCTGAAACGTGTTCATCTGGAACCGCGTGAGCAGATTGAGCGTGTAGAATTCGCTCCATTTCGTGAGCGAGAGGAAGTTGTCGGGCTGGGGATCGGTCGTGAATTCGTTCGGGAAATAGTCCTCGAGAAAGTCGATATCGCTGAGCTTGTTCAGGTCGGCGGTGAAATAGATGTCGTCGGTGAGAAAGAGGCGATCCTGCCAGCTGATGCGGTAGCGGTCGTGATCATCGGGGCCGGCGGGCTGGCCCGGCGCGACGCGGTAGGAGGGATCGTTGTCGTAGGCGTAGTAGGTGCGCAACTGGCCAAAGCTGCGGTCGTCCTTGCCGAAGTTCCACTTGGCATCCATGCCAACACCAATGCCGAATTCCGTGCGGTAATCGGCCTTCGCGGTGGCGATGATGTTGCCGCCGGTGCCGACGGGGAAGTTGTATCCGGTGAGCAGGTAGTAGCCCCAGTTCGAGTCGTAGCCGGGGCGCAGCTCGAAGCCCGTGTTGTTCGTATAGGCGAAGAGATATGGGAACCAGAAGACCGGGAGCTGGCCGATGTAGAGGGTCGAGTTCGAGAAGATGACGCGGCTGTCGGGATAGATGCGCACGGACCGCGCGCGAATGTGGAAGCTCGGCTGCGAGGAGTCGTCCGTCGTGAGGTCGGCGTTGCGGACGTTGAACTGGTGCAGCGACGGCGCCTGAATGCTGAGCGCGCGGAACTTGAGCGGGCTGTAGGCCCCGGTGAACTCAAGGGCACGGATTTGCTTGCTCTCGAGGTTGTAGAGCGCGCGCTGGCCGGTGAAGACGTTGTCCTTCGTGTAGATGCGGATGTTGCCGATGAGGAGCACGTCGCGCGTGTCGGCGTTGTATTCGGCGCGGTCGCTGTAGATGCTGACGTCTTGGTAATGGATCTGGACGTTGCCCTCGCCGATGGCGATGCCGTTCTCGAAACTGGTCTCCGTCGCCTGGATATCGACGGGCACGTCGCCGAAATTACCAAGTTGCGCCCAGCCGCAAACCGGCAGCAACAACGCAAAAACAGGGACCAACCACGACGACTTCCTCATGCAGATTCGCGAGGCTAGAGAGGGTGCGGGTGTGGGCAAGGCTAAAGTGTGAAGGTGGGCAGTGATGAGTTGAAGGGTTGCAGGGTTGCAGAGGGACCGAATTCGCTCTTCAACTCTCCAACTCTTCAACAATCCTAATCCCCGTAGCCGTTCGGATATTTCACGTGCCAGGCCCAGGCGCTCTCGATGATGCGGCGGATGTCCTGGTGCTTCGGCGCCCAGCCCAGCTCGGCGCGGATTTTGTCCGATCCGGCGATAAGGCGCGGTGGATCGCCCGCGCGACGCGGACGTTCGATGACCGGAATGTCCTTGCCGGTAACGGCGCGGCAGGTGTCGATGATTTCCTTCACCGAGGTGCCGCCACCGGTGCCAAGATTGTAGAAAGCACTCTTCGGCGCCTCGAGCGCGAGCATGTGCGCGGAGGCAAGGTCGATAATGTGAATGTAGTCGCGGATGCAGGTGCCGTCCGGCGTCTCGTAGTCGGTGCCGTAGATTTCGGCGGCCTGCTTTTGCCCGAGCGCGACCTTGAGGACGTTCGGAATGAGGTGCGTTTCGATGCGGTGATCCTCGCCGAACTGCGCGGTCGCACCGGCGGCGTTGAAGTAACGCAGCGCGACGAAGACGAGCCCGTGCAGCTCGCCATACCAGCGGAGGATTTTTTCGAAGAGCAGCTTGGATTCGCCGTAGGGGTTGATCGGAGCCTGCGGCAGGGTCTCGTCGATCGGCACGCGCTCGGGAATGCCGAAGGTCGCGCAGGTCGAGGAGAAGACGAGCCGCTTCACGCCGGCCTCGTGCATGGCCTGGAGCAGATTGAGGCCGTTGCAGACGTTGTTGCGAAAATATTTCTCGGGCTTCGTCATCGACTCGCCGACGAGCGCGTTCGCCGCGAAGTGCATCACCGCGTCGGGCTTGTATTCCTCGAGGACGAGCTTGATGACAGAGGCGTCGGCCAGATCGCCCTGGAAAAAGCGGGCCCGGGAATCGATCGCCTTCCGGTGGCCCTCGGTGAGATTGTCGAAGACGCCGACCTTGTGGCCCGCGTTCAGAAGTTCCTCCACGCAGATGCTGCCGATGTAGCCCGCTCCGCCCGTCACTAGAATTCTGCTCATGCGGGCGCGATGATAGGCGATGCAATCCCGCGCGCAAGCGCAGCGTGGCGGCGGCGGCGCTACGCCACTTCCTGATCCCGCAACGACTGCACCATCTCGCGAACCGGCCGCGTCCGGCCGCGCTCCTTGAGAATCCGCAGACTGCGCTCGGGCGAACCCCATTCGAGAATTTCGAGCGTCACGTGCCGGACGCCCCAGCGATCCACCTGCGCGTCGCTGGTCTTGTAGAGATCGATCGTGCCCGTGCCGACGAGGGCGCTGCCGTAATCATCGACGATGTATTCCTGGCCGGTCTCGACAATGCGAAATCGCGTGCCGACGGGATAGCGGGACCAATCGGCCGCCGCGCTGGTTACCGAGCCCGACTTGAGCGGCCGTCCGAGAGCGTTCCGCGAGCCATAGGGGCCGTTGTCTTCCTCACAAGCCGAGTAGGCCGTGGTCTTCACCCCCGAAATGCGAGGGCCGTGGTTTTTTGTATCCGCCCAACTGGAGGCCGCGAAGGCCCAGGCGGTGGCAATCATGAGTGTGGTGGCGATGGTCGCTTTTCTTTTCGTCATTCGTTTTTTACTACCTTCCCCGGTCTTCGGGGAGCGCGGACCTTACGCAGCCTCGCCAAGAGCGCAACCCCTTCCGCCCGCCACCAATCCCACAGCGCCGCCGAAGATTAGCTAATTAACTGAGTGAAACGCGCCTTCCCGGCGTCTCAAAAAAAATCGAAAAAAGTTTGCCCAAGGCGAATGGCGATTGACCGGCCAATACAAACCGCGTCTAGTTTCAACCATGATTTTTCGGGAAATTCGCGCCATGTCCGTCATAGCCGCGTGCGCGCTCGCCCCGCTCGCCTCGGTTCCCGCCATAGCCGTCTCCAGCGACGCCCAGGTGCAAATGCTCGCGAACTTCCCCGCCCTTCAACGCCTCGCCGCCAAGGGAAACGCCAAGGAATTGCGCCGTTACCTCGCGCAAGTCGCCGCCGCCTACCGCGCGGCGGGCTACGACGCCATCGCCGCCGCGCTGCCCAAGGCGGACGACGTGATCGCGCTTTTTGACGACACAAAAGGCACGACGAGGGACCGCGAAATTCGGCAGGCCCGGGCCGCGTTACGCGGGTTGGCCAGTGCTCTCGCAAAAAATGATCTCATCGCCATTCCTGACAAAGCCGGAGAAACGACCCCCAACTACCACCTGATTGCGGCAGTGTTTGTCGAAAACGCGAACCAAGCGCTCAAAAATCTTAGCGCGGGAAAGAACGTCGCCAATACCCTCCGCTACAAGTCCGGCAACCTCGTGGTGAAAAATGAAACGGGGAGCACCTTCACGACGAGCGGAACCGGGAGCTACAGCTCGGGAACTGTGTCGGCAAGCGCCAACTTCAGCGTAGTAACAGTCGGCTCATTTTCTGTAGGAGGCAGCCTTTTGAGCACCGGATCGCTCGTGAAGAACGGTTCTGGCACGCTGACGCTCAACGGCTCCTCCACTTTCACCGGAGATTTCACTTTAAATGCCGGCACCCTCACCGCGCTCACAAATTCCGCGCTCGGCACGGGAACGGTAAACGTCAATGGCGGCATATTGGTGCTGAGTTTCTCCGATACATTCATGATCTTTCCGGTTGGAATCGAAATCCCAACGGACTTTGGCGGCCATCCTTACATTCTCCTCAATGTCGCCGCCGCGATTGGGGACGTGGAATATCCCGCCGGCACCCGCATCGTGAAACCGCTGGACCCTTCCGTTCTCCCGGACGGCGCGATTTCGTTGTCAACACCCGCCACGATTACCGCGACGGCGACTCCCTCCCCCACGCCGGCGGAGTAGCGCCTACTCCCCGCGGTAGCTGCAGCGGGCGGTTGGCGTTTCGTGGATCACGATCTCGGCGAGGCCGGGAAGCTGCGGGGCGAGCTTTTGCCAGAACCAGTGCGCCATCAGCTCGATGGTCGGATTTTCCAGACCGGGAATCTCGTTGAGGTAGGCGTGGTCGAGCAGCTCGACGAGCGGGTTCATCGCCTTGGAAATTTCGGAGTGATCGTAGATCCAGCCGGTCGCCGGGTTCACCTCGCCTTCGACGGTGATCTCCATGAGGAAGCTGTGGCCGTGCATCCGGCCGCATTTGTGCGTCGGCGGGACGTTCGGCAGCGTCTGGGCGGATTCGAAACGGAAGTCTTTGGTCAGGCGGGCTCTCACGCGACGACCCTAGAATCCAAAATCCAAAATCCAAAATCCAAAATGCTCACACGCCTTTCATCTTGGGATCCCAGATGAATTTGTGCATCTGGAGTTGGAAGCGGGCGGGGATCTTGTCGGCGAGCATCCAGGCCACGATGTCGCGCGGATCGATCTTTCCAAATACGGGGCTGAGCAGCACCGCGCCGACCTTCTCCGCCAACGCGTGCTCCGCGATTTGCGCACAAGCCCATTCGTAATCCTCGCGCGAGCCGAGCACGAACTTCACCTCGTCGCCGCGATTCAGGTGCGGAATGTTTTCGAAGCGGTTGCGCGCGCATTCGCCACTCGAAGGCGTCTTGAGATCCATGATGCGGTGGACGCGCGGATCGATGCCCGAGATGTCGTGCGCGCCGCTCGTTTCGATGAGGACGGTGCGCCCGGCGTCGCAGAGCCGCGCCATGAGCGGCAGAACGTTTTTTTGGAGCAATGGCTCGCCGCCGGTGATCTCGACGAGCGGACAGTCGATGGCGAGCACCTCGGCCAGCACGTCGGCGACCGGGCGTTTCGTGCCCTTGTAAAAGGCGTATTCCGTGTCGCAGTAGGTGCAGCGCAGGTCGCAAAACGTGAGCCGCACGAACACGCAGGGCAGCCCGGCCCAGGTGCTCTCGCCCTGCACGGATTCGTAAATTTCGTTGATGGTGAGATTCATCCTCGCCCGCACGCTACCAGCGGTCCCGCGCAATGAAAACGGGCATTGTGGCGGTCGCGCATCCGCCTAGAATGTCCAGTCCGCCACCCTTCCGCCTTTTCCAGCCATGACCCTGCGCGACACACAAAGCGAACCCGACGACCGACAAATCGCCATCGACCGCGTCGGCGTGAAGGCGTTGCGCTTCCCCATTCAAATCCGCGACAAGCAGCGCGAGACGCAGAGCACCGTCGCCACCGCGCAGCTCACCGTCGATCTCCCGCATCACCACAAGGGCACGCACATGAGCCGGTTCGTCGAGGTGCTGAACTCGCACGGCCCCGTGATGCACGTCGATAACATCCGCGACATTCTCGAGCAGCTCACCGAGCGGCTGGACTCGCAATGCGCGCACGTCGATTTCGAGTTTCCGTTCTTTCTCGAAAAGGCGGCGCCCGTCACCGGCGCGGTCGGCCTGCTCGATTACACGGCCCGGTTCAGCGCCACGCTCGATCGCGGGACGATGGATTTCGTGCTCACGGTCATCGTTCCGGTCACGACGCTCTGCCCGTGCTCGAAGGCGATCAGCGTCCACGGCGCGCACAACCAGCGCGGCCAGGTCACGCTCGCCGTGCGCTTCGGCAAGCCGATCTGGATCGAGGATCTCATCCGCCTCGTCGAGGACAGCGCCAGCAGCGAACTCTACAGCCTGCTCAAGCGCCCGGACGAAAAGGCCGTGACCGAGCGCGCCTACGAAAATCCCGTCTTCGTCGAGGACCTCGTGCGCAACGTCGCCAGCCGCTGCGACGCGGACGCGAACATCCGCTGGTATCGGGTGGAGGCCGAAAATTTCGAGTCGATCCACAACCACAACGCCTACGCGTTGATCGAGAAGCCGCCCGCGTAGCCCACGCAGCCGTCGGGCGAAATTTTTCCCGGCTTCCAAATTTCGCCGGCTTGTCCATCCTTCTGCCCCGATGGGAAAATTCGCCGGAGTCCACTCACCACTTCACAACCGCCGTCGCGAGGACCTCGCCGCGGCAAATCACACGCACGAGCATGGCGAATACAAACTACGCTACGGGCATCCGCTGCCCTTTGGCGTAAGCCTCGTGCCGGGCGGCATCAATTTCTCGATCTACTCGGCACATGCGACCGATTGCACGCTCGTAATCTTCGAGAAAGGCGCGCCGCAGCCGTTCGTCGAGATTCCATTCCCGGCCGAATTCCGCATCGGCCACATCTGGGCAATGATCGTTTACGACATCGACGAGACGCAGATCGAATACGGCTACCGATTCGGCGGACCGTTCGACAAGAAGCTCGGCCATTACTACGACCGCTCGAAAATCCTGCTTGATCCCTTCGCCCGCGCCATTGGCGGTCGCGCCACATGGCTACTGCCGGCCAAGGAGGGTGAGATCTATCCGCTGCGCGCGGAGGTGTGCGATGACGATTTCGACTGGGGTCACGACCGCCCGTTGCGCGTGCCGGAGACGGATCTCGTGATCTACGAGATGCACGTGCGCGGCTTCACGCGGCACGAAAGCTCCGGCGTGAAGAATCCCGGCACGTTCGACGCGATCCGCGAAAAAATTCCGTATTTGAAATCCATCGGCGTGAATTGCATCGAGCTGATGCCGATCTTCGAGTTCGACGAATGCGAGAACACGCGCACGAATCCCACGACGGGCGAGACGCTCTGCAATTACTGGGGCTACAGCACGGTCGGCTTCGTCGCACCGAAGGCGGGCTACGCGGCCAGTGGCGCGAAGGGCGGCCAGGCCGATGAGTTCAAGCAGCTCGTGAAGGATCTGCACACCGCGAACATTCAGGTGGTGCTCGACGTGGTCTTCAATCACACCGCCGAGGGCGGCGCGGACGGCCCGACGCTGTCCTTCCGCGGCATCGACAACCAGGTCTTCTACATGCTGCTGCCCGACGGCAGCTACGCGAACTACACGGGCTGCGGGAATACGGTGAACTGCAACCATCCCGTCGTCCGCACGTTCATTCGCAATGCGCTGGCCTACTGGGCGGCGGAGTTTCACGTGGACGGGTTTCGCTTCGATCTCGCGTCCGTGCTCTCGCGCGATTCCGACGGCACGCCGCTGGCCAATCCTCCGCTCATCGAGGAGCTCTCGTATGCGCCGATTCTCGCGAGCTGCCATCTCATCGCGGAGGCGTGGGACGCGGGCGGCCTCTACCAGGTCGGGCATTTTCCGGACTACGGCCGCTGGATGGAATGGAACGGCAAATACCGCGACGCGGCCCGGCGTTTCCTCAAGGGCGATCCCGGCGTCGTCGGCGAAATGGTGCAGCGCATCCTCGGCTCGCCCGATCTTTACAAGGCCACCGGCCGCAAGCCGACCGCCTCGGTAAATTTCATCACGTGTCACGACGGCTTCACGCTGCGCGACCTGTATTCCTACAACGAAAAGCACAACCTCGAAAACGGCGAGGCGAACCGCGACGGCAGCGATTGGAACGCGAGCTGGAACTGCGGCGTCGAAGGCGAAACCACCGATCCCGAAGTGCTCGCCCTGCGCCAGCGCCTGCAAAAAAACGCCCTCACGCTGCTCTTCCTCAGCCAGGGCGTGCCCATGATTTATATGGGCGACGAGTGCAACCGCACCCAGCGCGGCAACAACAACGCGTATTGCCACGACGAGCCGTGGAACTGGTTCGACTGGACGCTCACCGCGAAGAACGAGGGCCTGCTGCGCTTCCACCGCGCGCTCGCCGCGTTCCGGGCCGCGCAGCCGGCGTTGCGCCGCGAGGAATTCCTCACCGGCCTCGACGTCGTCGGCAGCGGCTATCCCGACGTGAGCTGGCACGGTGTCAAGGCGTGGAAGCCCGACTGGACCTTCGGCAGTCGCAGCGTGGCCTTCATGCTCTGCGGCCGCCATACGAAGGCCGTCGGCGGACCACCGGATTTCATCTACGCGGCGTTCAACATGTATTACGAACCGCTCACCTTCGAGCTGCCCGTGCTGCCGAAGAAGATGCAGTGGTTCCGCGTGATCGACACCGCCCTGCCCGAGCCGGACGACATCGCCAGCCCGGGCGAGGAACCCAAGCTCACCAGTCAGACGACGCTCACCGTGACGGAACGCTCGGTCATTGTATTGATCGGGAGAAGTTCCTGACCGGCCGCCCTTTCCGTTGGGCGTAGAAATCGCTTGCGTCCCCGGGGAAGCGGCCATACCTTCGCCACCTTTTTCCATCCAGCGCATTAGTCATGGCCAGTAAGAAACCCGCGAAAGCAGTCGCCTCGAAATCCCCCGCAAAGTCAGCGAAACCCGCGGCGAAGAAATCTGTCGCCAAGAAACCCGCGGCGCGCAAAACCGCCGCCAACAAAGCCCCGGAGAAAAAGAGCAAGCCCAAGGCCGTCGCCGCCGCACCAAAGCCGGCCGCCAAGAAGCCCGCGCCGAAAAAAGCGCCCGCCGCCAAGGCTCCCGCCCAGACGAACTCCCATTTCCATTCGCCCCGGCCCGCCAGCCGCGAGGCCACGAAGCTCACCCCGTTCCTCGCCAGCCAGCGCCAGAAGCTGCTCATGCTCAAGGATACCCTCCTCGACAGCATGAACGGCGTCGCCCGCGACAGCCTGCGTTCGCAGACCGGCGGCGATGCCTCCGCCTTCGGCATGCACCAAGCCGATGCCGGCAGCGACGCCTACGACCGCGATTTCGCCCTCGGCCTCCTCTCGATGGAGCAGGACAGCCTCTACGAGATCGACCAGGCCCTCAAGCGCATCGACGACGGCTCCTACGGCGTCTGCGAGATTTCCGGCAAACAAATCATGAAAGCAAGGCTTGAAGCTCTGCCCTTCACCCGCTACACCGTCGAGTGTCAGGCGGAGATTGAGAAGCGCAACCGCTATCAGCGCCACCAACAGCCCGTGACCTCTCTCTTCGGATTGTCCGACGAGGAGTCCGACGGCGAAGAAGAAGACACCACCTCCGACAGCAAAGACAAGGACTAGACCGCCATGGGACAAGACATCATCACCATCGAGTGCACGGAAGCGAAGGCCGAGGGGAAACCCACCTCCCGCTACATGACCACTCGCAACAAAAAGAGCCCGAAGACCCCGACCCGGCTCGAAAAGAAAAAATACAACCCGTTTCTCAAGCGGCACACTCTCCATCGCGAGATCAAGTAGTTCGCGCCCGAGAGCCCAAATCATCATGCAGCCAAAAACCGCCAAACGCCGCGCCAACTTCCGTCGTGCCAACCGCACGATGCCGCGCCGCCGCATCGACCTCACCGTCGAAGCCATCGATTACAAGAACCCCGAGCAGCTCCGCCGTTTCGTCACGGAGAGCGGCAAGATCGTCCCGCGCCGCCTCACCGGCATGCCGGCCCATCTCCATCGCAAGATCACGAACGCCATCAAGCGCGCCCGCAACGTGCTCTTGATGAAGTAACGATTTCTCCCCCGAAAAAGAAGCCCTGGCAGCCATTGGCGGCCGGGGCTTTTTTCGTTCCCTGAGCCACCACCCCATTTCTTGACGCGATCTCCCGGAAGAAACTTTCGAGAGTCGCTCTCTATCGAGAATCCTGTTGTCGGCTGGACGGACAACAACGACTCCTGACGTCATCGCCTACGAGGATTTCAGTAATCCGTAGGGGACGACGTCAGGAGTCCTTCCGGCCCGGGCGCGACTCTTTCCGCAGCGCGGTCATATCAGTTCGCCTGGGCGACGACGCCGGGCGACCTTGCTTCGCCGGGTGATCCGGCTTCGTAGATTCGGCGGATTTCCCCGGCGTTGAGCGCGGTCGAAAGGACCGCCACCTCGTCGACGCGTCCCTCGAAATTTCCGACTTCGCGGGCGGAGCCATCGTGCGAGCCGAGGTTCCCGATTTCCATGGTGCCCAGCTCGAGCAACGGCTCGATATTGATCGCAGTGGTGCTGACCGCCTGGCCGTTCACGTAGTGCGTGAGCTTGTTCGCCGTCCGGTCGAACACCGTCGCCACAAACGTCCATGTGCCGAGGGTGTTGCCCTTGAAAATCGGCGCCGAGTGCGCATGCCACCATTGCGTGGACTTGCCGCGCTCGGCGGTGCGCACTCCGATGCCCAGTGAGCCGTCCTGATAGACATACCATTGGGTCTCGCCCAGCCGTTCCGTATTCTCGCCCGAGACGAGGGCGTTGACCCGGTTTGGCAG
>Ga0207649_10000224_pt1 | contig 46091 bp, 46 predicted proteins | sample KBSC43metaG_FD_184317 | JGI IMG/M metagenome (GOLD analysis project Ga0207649, IMG submission 184317) | Corn rhizosphere microbial communities from Kellogg Biological Station, Michigan, USA - KBS C4-3 metaG (SPAdes) (version 2) | ecosystem: Host-associated > Plants > Roots > Rhizosphere > Soil ... | reverse complement strand
AAGACGGATTCCGCGCGGTCGAGAAGCTGCTGGAATTGCGCCTCGGGGCGGCCGAGATCCGCGAGCAGGCGATCCTCGATGGAGTGGTGGCCGGCGGCGAGGCGCTGGAGCTCGAGCTTGAGCAGGCCATGGCCGGAGAGCGAGTCGGGCTGGCGGAGCATCTCGCTGGCGAAGCGGCGCTTCAACGAGCGGGAGATGGGACTGTCGAAGACGAGGGATTCCGCCTGGAGCGCGGAGAAATTCCCGTCGTAGAGCGCGGGGGATTCCGGCGGGGAGACGAACCACGTGGGCGAGAGGATGATGACGACCTTGCGGCCGCGGATGGCGTTCCCGAGGGCGGCGAGGCGTTGCGCGATGATGAGCGTCTTCGCCCCGGCCTTGCCGACGGCGAAGAGCTCGAATCCCGTGGGCGCGTGGGAAAAGAAGATGCGACCCGCGAAGGGCGTGTCGTTGCGGAACTCGGAGCTGCCATAGACGGGCAGGAGATTCCGGTCGGCGAAGGCCGCCTCCTGCAGGCCGATGCCCTGGTCCTTCACCTCGAGCATCTTCGGGGCGGTGAGCCGCGAGAGCCGCCGCTCGAGATGAAGCGGGCCGAAGAGGATGGCGAGGAGGCCGGCCGCCATCGCGAGGGCCGCGGCGGCGGCGGAAAGGTGCGGAGCCCTCTCGCAGAACTGGGCGACGCGGGCGGGGGTCATCGTTCCGCGGGGACGGATGCGTATTCCTGCTGCGCGATTTGCTCGAGCAGATGCGTGGCGACGCGGTCCACGGGGAGGCTCGGGTGGCTGGCGAGGATGGCGACGCCGATCTTCAAATTGCGGTTGAAGGAAATGCGGCTGCAGAAGCCGACGAGGTTGCCGCCCTTGGTGACGATCCAGATGGGCGTGCCATGGACCCAGGCAGGCACCCACGTCCACGCGAGCGCCTGCAGGACGGTGCCATTGGCGATGGAGAAACGCGGCTGCGTGGAGATCTTCATGCCGAGCGGAATGCCCGCCGGCAGACCGCGCTCGCGGCCGAGTTCCGCGTCGAGGAATTTGCCGAGGTCGTGCGTGGTGGATTTCACGCCATCGGCGGCGGCGAAGGCGTCGAGCGGCCAGCGCGCCGCCGGCTGGCCGTCGGGCGTGATGCCCTGCGCGAGGCGGCTGGCCTGATCGGCATCCGGCATCGCGGTGGTGTCGCGCATGCCGAGCGGGAAGTAGAGATCGCGCTCCTGCATATGCTGCCAGGCGGTGAGGTTCATGTGGCTGAGGCAGAGCGCGAGGAAGCCAACGCTGGCGTCGCTGTAAACGCGGTCCGCGGGCAATTCGCCGGGATGCAGGCGGGCGATGAAGTTGACGAACTTGCGCACGGAATAATCGGCGAGACCCCACTCATTCGAGGGACGCCGCGCCAGCGCGGGCGGGAGACTGGGAATGCCCGCAGTGTAGGTCGCGAGCATGCCGAGGGTGGCGTGCGCCATCTCCGGCGTGACGTGGCGGTGGACGAAATTCGTAATGCGGCTGCCGAGGGACCGGCGACCTTCGGCGACCTGGATGCCCAGCAGCGTCGTCGTGAAGACCTTGCTGATCGAGGCGGTCTCGAAAAGCGTGCGCGGCGTGACGGGCGTGCCCGAGGGATCGCTGACGCCGGCGTTCTCGTAATAGGTGCGGCCCTTCACGACGGCGACAATGGCCACGCCGGGCGCGCCCTCCCGCCGCAGCTCGTTGGCCGCGTGCTGCATCAGGGCGGGGATGGAACCCTGCACGGGCACCGCCATCGCGAAACCGGCCAGAGCGAGAGAAGCGGCGGGGAAGACGGCAGGAAATCGCATTTTGAGCGTCGCCAAAATAAGCTGCGTCCGCGGCTTGTCCAGCCGGGCGAACGAAACTCCTCGCATCCCTTGCGTTGCCACGCTTCCTCGACAATCATCCCCCCGCGTGAGCCGCGCCGCCTTCCTTCGCCAGCGCCTGCCCTGCCTGGGCCTGTTCCTGCTGGCGGCGCTGGGTGCGGTGCTCGGGCGGTTCGTTCCGCTCGCGGGCGGCAGCTTCGCCCTTGCGGCCGGGGTCGCGCTGCTGGCGGCGCTTGGCTTGCGGCGACGGTCGGGAATTCCCCTGGCTCTAGGCGTGGTCCTCGCCTTTGCGGCGGCGCAGGCGTGGCGATATCGCGAATGCGCCGTCGTCCGCCTCGCGGCGGAATTGACGTCCAACGAACAGTCCTGCACGGCGCGCATCACGGTGCTGGAGGCGCCACATGCGTCGGGATCCTCGACCGCGCAACGCTTCCACTTCACCGCGTGGCTGGAGGAATTGCGCCTCGGCGGCAGGGGGCTCCGCCCGGCCTGCCGCGTGCTCGTGAACTGGAACGGCGCGCCGCCCGTCTATGGCGGGCGCTACGAGGTGACGGCGGCCATTGCGAACTGCGCGCCGCCGCGCAACCCCGGCGAGTTCGACTACGCCGCCTGGCTCGCGAACGTCGGCATTCGCTCGCAAATGCAGGTGCTGCGCGAGCGCGACGCCCGATTGCTCGATGTCGGCGGCAATCCCGTCGTGCGCTTTGCGAACGCCTCGTGCGCGTGGATCGAGCGGACGCTTTCGCTCGGCATCGCGGGCACGCCCGAGTCGAACCTCATCCGCGCCATGACGATCGGCGACACCGCCGACACGCCCGACGCGCTCAAGGACGCCTTCCGCGAGACGGGCACGTTCCATCTTTTTTCCGTGAGCGGTCTGCACGTCGGCATCGTGGCCGTGATCGGATGGATGCTGCTCGGCATGCTCGGGGTGAGCCAGCGGCGGTCGGTCTTCCTCATCATCCCGATGCTGTTTTTCTACGCGTTGCTCACGGGCCTCAGCCCCGCCAGCCTGCGCGCGGCGATCATGCTCTCCGTCATCGCGGCGTCGCTGCTGCTCGACCGGCCGCCCGTGGCGCTGAATAGCATCGGCGCCGCGGGTTTCCTGCTGCTGCTCGGCGATTCGAGCCAGCTTTTCAACTCCGGGTTCCAGCTCTCGTTTGGCGCGGTCGCCGCGATCATGCTGCTCGCGCTGCCGATGCAACGCCGCCTCGAGGCGCTCTTCGCACCGGATCCGTTTTTGCCCACGCGCCTGATTCCGCCGTGGCATCATTTCGGCCTGCGGCTCGCGGGCGGCGCGGCCACGTTGATCGCCGTGTCGTTCGCCGCGTGGATCGCCTCGCTGCCGCTCACGCTCTACTACTTCCACCTCGTCTCGCTCTCCTCGATTCCCGCGAACCTGCTCGCCGTCCCGCTCGCGAGCGCGTCGCTGGCGCTGGCGGCCGTTTCCATCGTCGGCGGCGTCGTTTCGCCGTGGCTGGCCGACGTGTTCAACCAGACGAATTACCTCGTCGCAAAAATTCTCATCTTCGTCGTCCACGCGTTCTCCACGTTGCCCGGCGCCGCGATTTACGTCGGCCCGCCCCAACCTCCGGGCACGCTCGCGACGCTCACCATTCTCGACGCGGGCGCGGGCGGCGCGCAGGTGCTCCTCGCCGAAGGAACGTCCTGGCAGATCGACGCCGGCTCGGAATTCTTTGCCGACGCGGTCGTGCTGCCCTACCTGCGCCTGCGCGGCGTGAACGCCCTCGACGCGCTCGTCCTCACGCACGGCGACATCAAGCACATCGGCGGCGCGGAGCGTCTCCTCGCCGCGTTGCCGCCGCGCCGCGTGTTCGACTCCGGCCTGCCGGATCGCTCGCCGGCACGCAAACGCCTCCTCGCCGCGCTCACGGCGGACGGCATTCCCCTCACTCTCGCTGATGCCGGATTTTCCGTTGCGCTCAATTCCGCCTCCACGGTCTCCGTCCTCTATCCGCCGGCGAACGCGCGGGGTATCTATGCGGATGACAAGGCCCTCGTGCTGCGCGTGCAGGTCGGCGATTTCGCCGCGCTGCTCACGTCCGACGCCGGCATCGCCACCGAGCAATGGCTGCTCGTCCACGCCCGCGACCAGCTCGCCTGCGATGTCCTCGCCATGGGCCGCCACGTCTCCGGCCTCTCGGGCGACCCGGATTTTCTTCGCGCCGCCCATCCGCGCGTCGTCGTCGCCACCGTGGCGGATTTTCCCGAGGCGGAACGCATCCGCCCCGCCTGGGCGCAGGCTGTGCGGGCGCTCGGCATCGATCTGCGGCGGCAGGACGAAACCGGCGCGGTCACGGTGACAATCGCCCGCGACGCGTTTACCGTGCAGCCGTTCCTGCCCGCCGGCGGCGACCAACGAACCTTCCCGAATTCCAATGACGCCCATCCTCGCCGTTGAAAATCTCACCATCCATCGCGGCGCCGCCGACCTCGTGCGCGACATCGCGTGGTCCGTGCGGCCCGCCGAGCATTGGGTGATCCTCGGTGCGAACGGCTCCGGCAAGACATCGCTTCTGCGCGCGCTCGGCGGCTACCTTCCGCCCAGCTCCGGCGAGGTGCATCTGCTCGGCGAGACGTTTGGCGAGGCCGACTGGCGCGAGCTGCGCACCCGCCTCGGCTTCGTCAGCGCCAGCGTCGCGCAACTCCTGCACGACGAGGACATCGCGCTGGAAATCGTCGCCGGCGGCCGGCGCGCGATGGCCGGCTATTGGGGGCGACTGTCGTCCCGCGACCGCGCGACCGCCCGGGAATGGCTTGCGGAGCTCGATGCCGCCGGCCTTGCCGCGAAGCCGTGGCAAATCCTCTCGCAGGGCGAACGCCAGCGCGTCCTCATTGCCCGCGCGCTCATGGCGCGACCCCGCCTGCTGCTCCTCGACGAACCCTGCGCCGGCCTCGATCCCGTCGCCCGCGAGCGGTTTCTCGCCACCGTGCAGCGCCTCGGCTCCCGCCACGACGCGGTGCCACTCGTGCTCGTCACCCACCACGTCGAGGAAATCCTGCCCGTCTTCACTCACGCCCTCGTGCTGCGCCGAGGCCGCGTCTTCGCCTCCGGTCCCCTTCGCGACGTCATCACCGAGGCCGTGCTCGCCGCCGCCTTCGAGGCCCCGCTCCGCCTCATTCGCCGGCGCGGACGCTACCGCATCGAGCCCCGCAGGGAGCCCGTCACGCCCCAAGGCTAATTTTCCTTGCCTTGCGCCGCGCGCGCCCCAACCGTGTTTCCACGCAAAATGGAACTCAACCACCTCACTCCCGCCGCTCTTTCGGAACTCATCCGAATCGCCGAAGAAAAGCAGACGCTCCTCGCCAAGATCGAAAAAATCGACGCTTCGATGGAGACGCTCATCAAGAATAACGCCGTCGTCGCGCCCGCCGCCACGCCCGCAAAGCTCCCCCGGAAAATCGCCGCCAAGTCCGTAAAAGCCACCACCCCGGCTCCCGTTCCCGCCGAAGCTTCCGCCTCCGCCGCCCCCGTCGCGGCGTCCGCCCCGAAAGCCCCCGCGCCCGCCCGCGCCAAACGCGGCGCGTTGAAGGAAGGCATCCTCGCCGCGCTGGCCGAAGTCGGCGCCGAAGGCCTCTCCGTCGGTGAACTCTCCACCAGGCTCGGCGTGGAAGCCGCGAACATTCACGTCTGGTTCTCCACCACCGGCAAAAAAGTTTCCGAAATCACCAAGGTCGCCGCGGGCCGTTACGCCCTCACCGCCGCCCCGGCCGCGGTTGAAGCCGCTCCCGAGGAAACACCCGTCGTCGTCGAGATCATTGAAGCCGTCGCCGAGCCGGCCGTCGTCGAGATCATCGAGCCGGACGCTTCCGCCGCGCCGTTCCCGCCGGAGCCCGAGCCCGCCGCCCTCGAACCCACGGTCGAAGAAATCGTCATCGTCGAGTCGGTGATCGAACTCGAGCCCGAAGCCGCCGCCGAGGAACCCGCCGAAGCCGACGAGGCCCCCACGCCGGGAAAGCACGACGACTTCCTGCTTTCGAGCAGCTAGACCTCTTCTAAGCTCTCACCCAGGCCGCCGCGCTCCCGCCGGCGGCCTTTTTCGTGACCTCATCTGCCGCGCAACGGCCCAAAAAAATCCCCCACGCCCGCGCTTGCAATCCACGCGGCAGCCCGTATTCTCACGTTCCCTTTCAAAGGCTGGATAGCTCAGTTGGCAGAGCAGAGGACTGAAAATCCTCGTGTCGGGGGTTCGATTCCCTCTCCAGCCACCACTTCAAACTCTCTTGAAGCGGCTTAAATACAGGCTCTCCTGCCAGCATCGGCAATTTACCGGAAGAAGATCGAGCTGAGGTGATTGAGCCCCAGCTGCCAGTTCCTGGAGGCGGAAATGGACTGCTGGATGTCGGCTTGATTCGCGATTGGGTCGAGATCATGAACTGGGGCCGGTTCGAATGGACCGCGGGGATAACAGATCACGTTGCCTTTCCCAATCGGGAATTCCGTTTCCCGATCCGAATCGAGGGCCGGGCGGCGGCTCTGGTTTAGCGCTTGGGCGCGGGGCGGTAGGTGAGACGCAGGACTTTTCGCGCGACGGTGGGCGTGCTGGTCCCCGAGGCGGCGTCGAAGGTCGAGCGGGAGAGCGGGATGGTCGCGGTGCCGGTGTTGAAGGGGTCGAACGAGGGATCGCCCGCGGGCACGGCGATGTCGAAGGCGATGTCGAAGGCGGTGTCGCCGGTGGTCGTGAGGTCGAGATCGTGGTCGATGAATTGACCCCAGCCGTAAACCCAGCTCGACATGGCGCGGTCGTTCGCGAAGGGCGTGGTGAGCACGGAGACGGTGTTGCTGATCTGGCGGGCGCTCGGCCGGCCGGCTCCGCCGGGAGCGGAGACGCCGTCGGCGTAGGCCGAGGGCGCGATGCGCAGGAGATCGGCGCCGACGGAGCCCCACGCGGGGTGCTGCGGGTTGTTGCCGGCGCCGTCGAGCGCAGGCACGGGACCGGCGGCGTCCGGGCCGGTGACGAGGGCGCGCGGGAGGGTGGCGGCTTTTGCGGTGAGACTCGCGAGCGTGGTGTCGGGATCGAAGAAGAAGACATTGTCCTGGAGCTTCGTGATGGTGGTGTTGCGACGAATGACGTCGGAGAGCCGCGTGGCGCGGAGCGCGGCGAGCGTCGGTCCGGAGAAAGTGCGCTCATACCAATTCCGGTCGCCGTCGCGGGTGCGCTCGAATTGCCGGGCGATGATGGTTTGAAACGTGCGGCCGACGCTGGAGCCGGCGAGGTGGTCCTCGGCGAGCCCGGCGACCCAGAGGTCCATCGCATCGAGGGTGCCGTAGAGGCCGAGGAGCTTCGCCTGCAACGCGGGGTCGCTCGTAACCTGGGCAATGGAGGTGACCGCGGGCAGGCCGTAGGCGACGCGCGCGGTGTTGTAGTCGGGCAGGCCGTGATCGCGGCCGCGCTGGATGTTCAGCGAGGCAAGGTCGAGGCCGCCGGCCCCGGGAGGGCCGAAGAGGAAGTCGCGGAGGCCGTCCACGAGCTGGGTGTCCACCTCCTGCGCGACGTCGGTGGCGAGATACTTGAGCAGCGGGTCGGGTCCGGTTTCCTCGAGCGGCGCGGGATTGAAAAACGCATGCGAGAGCGGCAGGCCGTCGCGAACTTCCTCGCCGTCGTTGTCGAGGAATTCCACGTCGTCGTTGATGAGCGTGTGGCCGATGCGGAACGCGGCGGTGGAGAACTCGGTGGCGATGCCAGCATTCACGTCGGGATTGTAGCCGTTGTAGGGTCGCAGGGCGTTGGGCCCGAGCAGGGCGGGCAGGAACTCGCCGTAGGTGATGGCCTGGACCTCGGCGATGACGAGGCGGCGGGCGCGCTGGTAGAGCTGCTCGTCGGTGAGCCGGGGATTCGCCGCGGCGAGGGCGGCGGCCAGCGTGTTGTGCTCGCGGACGAAGAGCGTGTGGATGGCGGTGAGCTCGAGGTTCTCATTCGCGCGGATGTCGCCGGCGAGGAAGAGCTGGTTGTCCGGCACGAGGTGGGCGTCGTTCGCGTTGGCGAAGCCGTCGGTATTGAACGGCGGGAGATTGCCCGCGCTGGTCTTCAATTGCCCGCCAGTGAAGGCTCGCAGGGCCTTCGCGCGGGTGGCGTCGGAGCCATAGATCATCGAGCCGTCGAGATAGGCGCTGATCTGCGTCGTCTGCTGGCGGGGATTTGGCGTGGTGGCCAGTAGCGTGAGGGTATTCGCGCCGGTCTTGAGCGGAATCCGCGCGACGAAGTTGCCGAGAGGATCGAGCACGAGCGGCGTGCCATTCAACGTCGCCGCGATCTGCCAGGCGGCATAAACGTCGTGAACCACGCGGCCCCGCACCGTGATCCGCGGCGTAGCGACCGTCGCGCCATTCGGCGGAGCGGACGTGAATGTGACCGCGAGTGGCGCAGTGGCGGCCGGCGATGTCGCGGGAGCCGGGGCGGAAGCTCCGCCGACCTTCGCGAGATCGCGCTGCGAGGCCCAACCGTCGGCGTTCGTCGCGAAATCCACCTGCCACCACCACATGTCCGCCGCGCGGATGGGGCCCGCCACGACGCGACCGGCGGCACCCGGCGCCTGCGCCCCGGCGTATTTCCCGCGAGTCGGGGGATTCACCCACACGCTGGCCGGCCGGGTCGTGACGACGGGGTCGCCGACCGCGAGGCGCGGCGGCTGCCAGGGAGCGGCGGCAAAGGTGGGAAAGGCGAAGGCCAGCGAACCGGCGACGACGACGGCGGAGGGGATGGGAGGTTTCATGGGATGTGGGTGACATCCCGGACCGTAGAGCCCCTTGGTTAAGCAACCGTGTGGAGGCCGGCGGAAATTTGTAAAGGAAGTGTAAAACTTCGAGCGCCCCGCGAATCGGCCCTACGCGGCCGTCCCGCGGAAGAACCGCTTCACCGCCGCGATGATGGCAATGATCCCCACCACGATGAACTTCTTCAAGGCGAGGAGGGCAATCCAGAGGCCCTTGAACAGGCCGACCTTCGCGGCGACTCCGCCGGCGATGAGCGCGGCGAGGCCGTAGGTAGCGAGCTTGTCCGTGGAGGCGTTGAAATCCTCGTAGCGCTTGCCGGGATCGAACGAAACGGCGGAGAGCAACTCAGGCGTGACCGCCTCGATCTTCGAGAGATCCTCGCTGGCGGCGACGGCGTTCAGCACGAGCACGCCTTCGCGACCGAGGATGCGGATGTTGTAATTAAGCGTCTTTTCGGGCTCGTCGCCAAATTTGAGTTCCTTTGCCCAGTAGAGCTTCTTGCCGATGGAATCGTATTTCGGCGGCGCGGCCCAGCCGACCAGCTCGATGGGCGCGTAGCCTTCCTTCACGCGCTCGGCGTTGCCTTCCTTCACGGCCTTCTGCATGTCGCCGAGCATCTCGTCGTAGTTGATCTTCGCCGCGTCGTCGTCCTTCACGTGGCCGTCCTTGTCATAGGTGATGATGACGGCCCACGCGGAGCCCGAGAGGAAATCGGCGTCCTTCGGCACGATCATGCCGAGCGTCTTGTCTTCGGTCGGAGGGTTGCCCCAGAGACCGGTGAGGACGGTCGCGGCATCCTTCGGGCTGAGGTAGCGCAAATCGTCAGGCAGGCGCAGCGTCGCAAGATCGTCGCCAAGCTTGATTTCGCCAGCCTGCGGCTGGAGGCCGTCCACCATCTTGCGCGCCTCGGCCAGGCGGGCGTCCTTCGCATCCTGCGCGCGGACTTCGCCGGCCAGCACCAACCCCACGACCACCGCCATCGCCAACCAGGAAATCATCCTCATGACCGCCACTTTTCAGCAAAAGCCGGGGCATCCCGCCAGCACATTTCCGCGGAAGCTGACGGGACGCGTCAGGTGAAAAGGTCGAGCTGCGCGCTGGGGGCCGCGGCCTCCTTCGGCTCGGCCTCGTCCACGAAGCGCACCCCGGTGCCAAGCAGGCGCACGGGCAGGTCGCGACGGGCGTGGGCCTCGCGCAGCAGATCGCGGAAGACGTCCGGCGAGGGCTGCGCGCAGACGCATTCGCGCGTGGTGCGGGTGAAGTCGGCGTATTTGATTTTGACGAAGGCCTTGCGGATCGCGCGGTCGGCGGCTTTTTGGCGGAGTTCGAGGAGGAGTTCCTCCGCGAGCGTCTCGATTTCCGCGAGGCAGGCGGCGAGAGTCGGGAGATTTTCCGCGAACGTGGATTCGTTGCTGAGCGATTTGCGGGGACGGTTCGGCTCCACGGCGCGGTCGTCGAGGCCGCGGCAGAGGCGATACAGTTCCTCACCCCACTTGCCGTGGTGCGCGATCATTTCATCGAGCGGGATGGCCTGCAAATCGCCGCACGTGTGGATGCCGCGCGCGGCGAAACGCTCTGCGCTTTTCGGGCCGATGCCCCAGACCTTGCGCACGGGCAAGGCGGCCATGAACGCGGTGATTTGATCGGGCAAAATCGCGAACTGCCCGTCGGGTTTGCGCCAGTCGCTCGCGATCTTGGCGAGCATCTTGTTCGGCGCGACGCCGGCCGAGGCGGTGAGGCCGGTCTCGGCGCGAATGCGGGCGCGGATTTCCTTCGCGATGTCCCACGCGAAACGTTCGCTGGCGGTGACGTCGAGGTAGGCCTCGTCGAGCGACAGCGGCTCCACAAGCGGTGTCTGCTCGCGAAGAATAGCGCGAATTTTTTGGGATTCCGCGCGGTAAAGGTCGAAGCGCACGGGGAGAAAGACGAGCTGGGGACAGCGCGCGCGGGCGAGGAAGCCGGGCATCGCGGAGTGCACGCCGAACTTGCGCGCCTCGTAATTGCACGTCGTTACCACGCCGCGCGGACTCCCCCCGCCCACGGCGATGGGCCGCCCGGCCAGCTCGGGCCGCTCGCGCATTTCGACCGCCGCGTAGAAGCAATCCATGTCGAGATGGATGATCTTGCGCGCGGTCGCGGGTGACTCAGCGGACGGCATCGCTCAACCGGCCAGGCGCGCCACGTAAACGGTGCTTGCGGATTCCGCGTCGAGCAGCGGATTCGCAAACGTGACGACCTCCGCTCGCGCCGTGGCGAAGACCATTTCCAGTCGCGCGAGGAATTCCGCGTCCGGCGCGTCGTCCGACCACAACGCGAACACGCCGCCCGGCAGAAGTTGCGCCGCGAGCCGACGCAGGCCATCGACTTCGTAGAACGCCGCGTGGGCGGCGCTGAGCAGGTTGCGCGGCGAGTGATCGACGTCGAGCAGCACGGCGTGAAATCGGCGGCCGGTCTGCACGGGGTCGAAGCCCGTGGCGGGATCGGAGGCGAGCGCGAAGAAATCGCCATGCACGAAACGGCAGCGCAGATCGCCCGTCAGCGCGGGTCCGAGCGGCACGAGCCCGCGTTCGTGCCAGCCGATCACGGCCGGCAGCGCGTCCACCACGATGAGCGAGCGCACCGTTTCGTGGCGCAACGCCGCCTCCGCCGTGTAGCCGAGCCCGAGGCCGCCCACGACGACATCGAGCGGACCGTCCATCCCCGCGAGCCCAAGATTCGCCAGAGCGACCTCGACCTCATGGAACAGGCTCGACATGAGATAGGCCTCGCCAAGCTTCACCTCGTAAACCTCGAGATCGTCGAGCAACCGGACCCGCCGGCGTTGCAGCACGAGATCGCCCAACGGCGTCGGTTGGAAATCCAGCTCTTCGAAATCGCGGCTCATCACCCGGTATCGTGGGATTCCGTCCCGCGTCGAACCAGCGCAAATCTCGCGTGCCGGGCGCTTCCTGCTATCGTCGCGAAATGCCCAAGCCATCCACCGTGCAGCAGCCCGCGAAGCTGCTCGCCTATTGCTTCGCCGCCTGGCCCGAAGTGAAAAAGACCCAAGTGCGCAACTGGTTGAAATTCCAGGCGATCACGGTGAACGGCCGCGCGACCTCGCAGTTCGACCACCCGCTTGCGCCCGGCGATGTGGTCGCGGTGCGCACCGACCGCTTCGCCGCGCCGAAGACCCAGCTCGGCTCGGGCATGAAAATTTATTTCGAGGACGCGCACCTCATCGTGATCGAAAAGCCGGCCGACCTGCTGAGCATCGCAACGGAGTCCGAGCAGGAAAAGACGGCGTATTTCCAGCTCACGGAATACGTGCGGCAAAACCGGCCCCGCGCGAAGGAACGCGTGTGGATCGTTCATCGTCTCGACCGCGAGACGTCGGGCTTGATGGTTTTCGCAAAGACCGCGCAGGCGAAGGAAATCCTCCAAAGCGCCTGGGACGAATTCGAGAAAATCTACGAGGCCGTCGTCGAAGGCCATCTCGCGGAGCCGCGCGGCACCTTCGAGAGCCACCTCGACGAATCCAATCCGTTCAAGGTGGTCAGCACGAAAGCCAGCGCCGAGACGCGCCACGCGGTCACGCACTACCGCGTGCTGGCCCGCAGCGAATGGCGCTCGCTCGTGCAGCTCACGCTCGATACGGGCCGGCGTCACCAGATCCGCGTGCAGCTCGCCGACGCCGGCTGTCCGATCGTCGGCGACAAAAAATACGGCGCCAAGAGCGATCCCGCGAAGCGCCTCGGCCTGCATGCGTGCGCGCTGCGCTTCCGCCATCCGGTCACGCGCGAGGAGCTGCGCTTCGAGTCGCCGCTGCCGAAGGAGCTGGCCCGGCTCGTCAAAGCGCCCGGGCAAAAGAAATCCTAGTCGCCCGAGCTCGAGCCGCCGCCGGAGGTCGCCCTCACGGCCGCGAAGAGATTGTCGTCGTCGCTGATCCAGGTGTCCTTGTCACGAATGATGGCCTGCGGCGGAAGCGCGGGGCTGAGCGGCGCGATGCCGGGCACGCGCTTCACGGCGGTGCCGACGGCCATGAACTCGATGAGGTTGCCGATTTCGTGGATGTGCGTCTTTATGCCGACGACGTCGTCCGCACCGATGGCCGTCGCCTCGTCGCGAAGCAGGCCGATGGCGTGTTCGCGCGCATCGTAAATGAGCGACGTGAGGTCGCTGATCTCGCCGCGGACGAAGGATTTGAAGAGCGACTTGAGCCCGCCGACAAGGCCCAACGAATAGACGGCCGTGCCGAGCACGAGCTTCATCGGCGCGTAGCCGAGCGCGGCGAGATTCCACATTTCCTCGCAGGTGAGATCGCTCGTCACCGGCTGGGCGCCCGCCAGCGATCCGAGCGCCGGATGGATCGCCGCGGTGCCAAGCATCGCCATCTCATGAATGCCCTGGAAGGGCAGGATGCGCGTCTCGATTCCGATGACGGCATTGGCTCCGAAGGTCCGCGCCTCGTCGGCAATGCGACGTAGCGCGAGATGCCGCGTGGCGTTGAAGATGTCGCTGAATTCCTTGATCTCGCCGCGCGCCATCGTCTTCAACCCGCCGATGAATCCCCGCCCGAGACCCACGGAATACGCGACGTTGCCAAAGACGAAATGGACGGGCGTGTAGCCGGCGTCGAGCAGGCAGTAGAGTTCCTGTCCGTTGCTGCTGGAGGAGAACGCCTCGCGCGCGCCGGCCGGTCGAGGCCCGCCCACGCACGAGCCGACCGAGAGAAATTCGATGTTGCCACGGAAGTGACGCAGCTCGCTCGTCACGCCGGTGATGCCCGTCGCGCCGAAGCGCACACCTTCCTCGATGATCCGGCGCTGCGATTCGCGGCGACCGTCGGCAATGATGCTCGTGATCTGGCTGACCTCACCGCCGAAGAGATTTTGAAAGCCCGCGCCGAGCCCGCCGAGAAAGCCGAGCGAATGCACGCTGTTGCCGATGGCGAGCTCGCCGGCGGTGAGTCCCTTGAGATTCAGGCAATACATTTCGTTGCCCGAGAGTCCGGTCATGATTGGCATCGCGGTGTCCTTTCGTTTGAGGGTGAAGACTGCGACGCCGAGCCCTACCGGAAGGGCGGGCCGGGGTCAACCGCGCCGGAACTGCGCATGGCCGCGAATCGCCTGCTCGAAGGCCGCGCGTTCTTCGGTCGGCAGCTCGGCGGGAAATTTTGCGCCGGAGCGCTCCCACTTCGCGAGCCACTCCGCGCCGAGGAGATCGCGGTCGCCGTCCGCGGCGAGCGCCGCCGGCGTGAGCGCGATGGTCGTCTCGTGTTTGTCGCCGGTGCTGAGCCCGCGCGCCACGAAGAAGCCGGCGGTGAGCAGCGCAACGCGGGCCGCGGTGGACACGGTGTAGGTGAAAAGCTCGGCGGGCGCGCCGCCGCAGACCGCGAAGAGCCGGCGGAAGGCCTCCAGCGTCCAGGCGTCCGCGTGCGTCTTGCTCGAATACATGTCGTAGAAAATCACCTCGGGCGGGCCGGGCGCGGCGGCCATCGTGGCGAGGAAGTCGCCCGGGACGAGTTCCCAACTCAGGCCCGGGTGCTCGCGAGATTGCCAGCGCCCGTCGGCGAGAATGCCGGCCGGCCCGCTGTGGCGCAGGTAGGGAAAGACGGCGTTGTTCGCAAACGCGAGGCGGAGCGAGTCGAGGTCGTTCTCGAAGCTCACGATATGCATCGGACGCACGGCGCCCGCGGCGGCTTGCGCTTCGTAGCAACGGATGGCGGCCATCGCGTTCGCGGCGGCGCCAAGGCCAAGGTCCCAAAGAACGAGCGGCGGCGCGGTTTCCGTCCTCGGAATCAGCCGCGCGGCCAGGCGGGATTGATCGACGTAGAGACGCTGCGCCTCCTCCATTGGCGGCGTGCGCGAATGCATGATCTCGCCGGAGGTGCGATGCAGGATGCTGGCGAAACCCTCGCGCGCCGTATGCACGTCGTAATCGCCAAGAGACGTGAGGTTTTTCTTCGGCTTCACCTTCGGGAGATTCACGGGGTTATCGAGGTCGTCCTCGTGCAGAAAGGCGCGCTTCGTGTCGTAGAGATCGAGGAAGCGGTCCTCGAGAATGCTCGACCGAATTTCGCGCATGAGCCGGTGGTAGAAATGGATGTTGTGCTTGCCGAGAAGCTGCCAGCCGAGCGTCTCCTTCGTCTTCGTGAGGTGATGCAGGTAGGCGCGGGAATAGCGCGCGCACGTCGGGCAATCGCACTCGGGATCGAGCGGCGCATCCGAAAATTTGTAAACGCCGCGGCGAAGCTGGAGGAAGCCGCGCGAGGTGAAGACGCCACCGCGCTGCGCGACCTGCGTGGGGATGATGCAGTCGAACATGTCCACGCCGCGATGCACGGCCTCGAGGATGTCGAGCGGCGTGCCGACGCCCATGAGATAACGCGGACGGTCGCGCGGCAGCAGCTCGGCCGTGTGCGCGCACATGTCCTCGCGTTCGCCCTTCCCCTCGCCCACCGCGAGGCCGCCGATGGCGAATCCGTCGAAGGGCAGTTCGATGAGGCCCTCCGCGCTCATGCGCCGCAGATCGGGAAAGATCGCGCCCTGCACGATGCCGAACATCGACTGCGGCGAGTCGCCCCGCGCCGCGAGACTGCGCACCGCCCAACGCTGCGTGATCTCGACCGCCGCGCGGGCCGTGGCTTCATCGACCGTCGAGGGCACGCATTGGTCCATCGCCATCATGATGTCGCTGCCGATCGCGACCTGCGTGCCGATGCTCACCTCGGGGCTGAGCAGGATTGTTTTCCCGTCAATGTAGCTTTGGAAAACGGCGCCCTCTTCCGTCATCGAACGCGCGTGGGGCAGCGAAAAAACCTGGAAGCCGCCGGAGTCCGTCAGCACGGAGCGCCGCCAGCTCATGAACTTGTGGATGCCGCCCATGCGCCGGAAAACCTCGGGGCCCGGCCGCAGAAGCAGGTGGTAGGTGTTCGCGAGGAGGATTTGCGAACCGGCGTCCTCGAGCGTCTGCGGAAGCTGCGCCTTCACGGTCGCCTGCGTGCCGACCGGCATGAAGAGCGGCGTAAGCACCTCGTTGTGAAGCGTGCGAAACGTCGCCGCCCGGGCGCGCGACCCCGTGGCCTCCGCCTCGACGCGAAAATTCAGGCGCGACGGCGTCATGGCGTTTCCGCAGCCTCCGTCCGAAAATCCCGCGCAAGCAACGCCTCCAATTCCCGCATCGCGACGACGAGCTCGGCGCGCGCCGGAATGGCGTCGCCCTCGACCGGGCCGGTCATCGCATTCGCGTAGCGCTGCGCGAGCGCGCGGCGGGGATTCGTCTCCGCGACGCGGTCGAGCAGCGCATTCACGCGAGCGACCCGCGCACGCGCCTCGCGAATTTTCTCCAGCGCGACGGCCTCCGTGGTTTCGCCGGCGGCGACACCGAGAAGCTGGCGGCAGGCGAAGAGGCGGCAGCGTTGCGGGCGTTGCGCGTAGATCGTGCAACTTCCGTCCCGATGCGCGCGACATGGTTGATGAAAGAATTGCGCGTCCCGACGGCGTTTTATTTTCAGGCCCAGCGCCGCCAGCGCCCGCGGGGAATCGCCGGCTTGCAGGACGACGGCGTGGAAGAGCACGCCATCGCAGCACATGCCGCACGCGGCGCAAAGGCGCGTGGCGGCGGAGGCGGGTTCGGAATTCATCGGAGCCGGAGAATGGGCGGCCGGCGCTTGCGGATCAATGCCGGAGCCGCTCCAATGCGAAGGATGAATTCAGGCCCCGCCGACGGCACGCAGACGATCACGATCTCGGCCGAACCGATCGAACTCTGCCAGCTCCTCAAATTCGCCGGTCTCACCGCCAGCGGCGGCGAGGCGAAGCAGGTGATCGCCGCCGGCCTCGTGACGGTGAATGGCGAGACCGACACGCGGAAGCGCCGGAAGCTCGTCGCGGGCGACCGCGTGACGTTTGGCGACCACACGCTCATCGTCGCGGTCGGCTGAAGGAACAGAATTGGCACATTTCGAGAGATTGACTCGCGGCCGTCTTCCCCTAGCGTTGGCCTCAACGCCTCATCGTATGACCTCCCTGTCTCGCGAGTTCGCCGTCGTCGCAATCTCCCTCGGGTTTCTTTCCTTCTCTCCGCAAGCGGTGCGCGCGGAAGACCAGCCCGCCCCCGACAAACCCGCGCCACCCCTCAGCCATCTCGCCGCCACGCGCGGCTTCATGGGCCAGAGTTTCGGCGCGCCGTTCAGCGAGTTCACCGGCATGGATCTCGATCAGGATCGCGGGCCGCTCAAGACCTACACGAAGGAGGGCGATCTCGACCACCTGGGCCCAGTGCTGGTCGCGGAAGTCGTTTACTATTTCTTCAACGACAAATTCTACGGCGTCTCGATTCACACCGAGGACGGCCAGGACAGCGCGAATCTGCTGCGCATCATGCAACTCGCCTATGGCTACGGCTCCCAGGGCGATCCTGACGTGCCGAGCTACTACTGGCCGGGCAAACCGGTGAGCGCCCGCTTCGAGATCAACCAATCGAACGGGGATGGCGAAGCCTTCATCTACGACAACAAAATCGACGCCGACTACCTCGACTACGAAGAGAAGGCCTGCACGGAAGCCGCCTCGAAACTCTGATCGCCGCCATGAACGCATCCCAAAATTCCTCGCCCGAAACGCCCGACAAGCGGGACGTCACCGGATTCCTCAAGGCGCTCCTGCTCGGTGCGACGCTCGCCGTCACCGCGCAAAAATCCGAGGCCGCGGTCTTCGCGCCGCAACTAGGGGACCAGCCGCTCAATGATCTCACCCTGCGCCTCGCAAAGGCGCAGACGCTGCTCGCCTCCGAGCAGACCGGCCCCTCCGCGCTGATCCCCGGCAGCCCCGAGCCCGGCGCGCCGGATACCATGTGGTGGCGCAACTGGGGCAATTGGCACCCCGGTTGGGGCAATGGCGGCTGGCGCAACGTGGGTTGGCGCAATGGCGGCTGGGGCAATGGCGGCTGGCACAACTGGCATAACTGGCGGAATTTCTAGGCTCCGCCCGAGCCAACCGTTCGCGTGAGCCCGCCCACCGCCTGCGCGGAAGCCCCCTCCGCCCCGCCTTGCACCGACGCGGGCGCATCGTGGATGTCGCTGCTCGTGCTGCAGCCGTCGCCGTTCTGCAACCTCGATTGCGACTACTGCTACCTGCCGGACCGCAGCGCCACGCATCGCATGGCGCTTCCGACCCTGCGGCGCATCATCGAACACGTCACCGAGAGCAACATCGTCGACCGCGAGTTCACCATCGTCTGGCACGCCGGGGAACCGCTCGCCGTGCCGATCTCGTGGTATGCCGCGGCCTTCGACGCGATTGCGGAGGTCGTGCCGGACGGAATTCAGGTGCGCCACTCGTTTCAATCGAACGGCACGCTGCTCACGCCGGCGTGGTGCGAGTTCATTCGCGAGCGGCACATCTCCATCGGCCTCAGCATCGACGGCCCGGCCCGCCTGCACGACCTGCATCGCCAGACGCGCGCCGGTCGCGGCACCCACGCCGCCGCCATGCGCGGCGCGGCGTTGCTTGCCGAATACGACATTCCGTTCCACACGATTTCCGTCGTCACCGCCGCGGCCCTCGACGCTGCCGACGAGATCTACGATTTCTTTCGCGACCACGGCATTTGGAATCTCGCGTTCAACATCGAGGAGACCGAGGGCATCCACGAGACCTCCACGCTCGAGGCGACGGATACCGACACGCGCATCCGCCGCTTTTACCGCCGACTCTTCGAGCGCCAGCGCGCCGACGCCGGGCGCATGCGCATCCGCGAATTCGACGCCGCCCTGCACCGCATCCGCGCCGGCGCCCTCGCCGATCCGCCCAACGAACAGACCCGGCCGCTCGGCATCATCAGCGTGGACTGGCAGGGAAATTTTTCGACCTATTCGCCCGAGCTGCTCGGCGTGTCCTCCGCGACCTACGGCGATTTCACCTTCGGCTCGCTCGTGGACGGTTCGCTGCTTGACGCCGCACGCACGCCAAAATTCCAGCGCATGCTGGCCGACATCCAGGCCGGCGTCGCCCAATGCCGCGCCGAATGCGCCTACTTCGGCCTCTGCGGCGGGGGCGCCCCGGCGAACAAATATTTCGAGAACGGCACGTTCGCCAGCCGCGAGACGATGTATTGCCGCTACGCGATTCAGCTCCCCATCGACATCGTGCTCGAGGATTTGGAATCCGCTTCGGTGACGCCTCCCGCAAGTCCGGGCGGATTTTGACTTGCGCGGCGGCGCATCCTGGACAATTCTCACCGGCTACCACCATGAGCCAGCATCCCAGTTTAAAAGGCAGCAGCGCCATCACGGCGAAGCGCAGCGTCCTGAAGCGCTTCGAGCGCGTTGAGTTGATGAAAAAGCGCGGACAGTTCAAGCCCGGTCAGCGCGTCATCGGCCTGCCGAAGACCAAGCCCGAGGAATAGGCATCCGCCTCTTCCCTCATTTTTTCCGTGAACAGGCCGGCTAACCACGCCGGCCTTTCTCATCATGCGCATCAATCGTTTCCTCGCCGCCGCCGGCCTCGGCTCACGACGAGCCTGCGAGGATCTCGTGCGCAGCGGCCGCGTTCTCATCAATAACGCGGTCGTCACCGATCTCGCGACGAAGGTCGAGCCAACGGATATCGTCCGCGTCGGCCGCAAGGTCGTCCGTCCGCAGCCCCACGTTTACATCCTGCTCAACAAGCCTGTCGGCTACGTCTGCTCGGCCGCCGACGAGCTGGGCCGCAAGACAATTTTCGACCTTGTTCCCGCCGCGAAGCAGGGTCGGCTCTTCCATGTTGGCCGCCTCGACAAGGACAGCGCGGGCTTGATCCTGCTCACGAACGACGGCGATTTCGCCGAACGCCTCACGCACCCGTCGCACCAGATCGACAAGGAATACGAGGTCGTTCTCGACCAGGCGTTCGATCCCGAGCGCACCCCGAAACTGCTGCGCGGAATGACCCTCGAAATCGGCCGCGCGCGGATGGAGTCGGTCCACGTGCTCGCGCCAAAAAAATTGAAAGTCGTCCTGCGCCAGGGGCTCAAGCGCCAGATTCGCGAAATGTTTTTCTTTCTCGGCTACCGCGTGGAAAAACTCGTCCGCGTGCGCATTGGTCCGCTGAGCGATCCGCGCTTGAAGACCGGCTACTGGCGCCCGCTCGACCGCGAGGAGATCGCGGCGCTGCGCGAGAGCGCGACGAGCAAGCCTCGGGAACCTCGCCGCACTCCGGTGGATGGGGCTTCCGCAAGCAAGCGGCCCATCGGCCGCAAGCCGTCCCACCGGCCGCCCTCCCGCAGGAAGGCGCCGGTTTCAAAACGGCCCGCCGCTAAAAAAGCAGCGGAATAATCAGAATGGCGACGATGTTCGTCACCTTGATCATCGGGTTGATCGCGGGGCCGGACGTGTCCTTGTAAGGATCGCCGACCGTGTCGCCGGTCACGGAGGCCGCGTGCGCCGGCGAGCCCTTGCCGCCGAAGTTGCCTTCCTCGATGAATTTCTTCGCGTTGTCCCACGCGCCGCCGCTCGAGGTCATCGCGATGGCTTGGAAGAGACCCGTCACGATGGTGCCGACGAGCACGCCGCCGAGGATCAATGCTCCGGTCACCCGCGCGTCGTCGGGAGTCGCGCAGAAAAGCTTTGGCAGTGCGGCCACCGCGATGACGGTGAGCAGCGGGAGCAGGGCCGGGATGATCATTTCGCGCAGCGCGGCCTTCGTCACGATATCGACGCAGGTGCCGTATTCCGGCGTGTCCTGGCCGGTGAGAATGCCGGGTTTGGCTGCAATCTGCCGCCGCACTTCGCGCACGACCGCGCCAGCCGCCTTGCCCACCGCGTCCATGCTGAAGGCGGAAAACGCATATGGCAGCAACCCGCCGATGAGCAGGCCGACAATGATGCGTGGGTCTTCGAGCGAGAATTTCATCTGATCGAGGACGGCGGGAAGCGTTTCAAAATGCGCTTTCAGTTCATAAACGTAGGAGCCGAAAAGGACGAGCGCCGCGAGGCCGGCGGAGGCGATGGCATAGCCTTTGGTGACGGCCTTCATCGTGTTGCCGACGGCGTCGAGTTCGTCGGTGATCTCGCGCGTTTCCTTCGGCATCTCGCTCATCACGGCGATGCCGCCGGCGTTGTCCGTGATCGGGCCGAACGCGTCGAGCGAGATGATGATGCCGGAAAGCGACAGCATGCTCATCACCGCCACGGCCACGCCGTAGAGGCCCGCGAAATGGTAGCTGCCAAGGATCGCCGCGGCGATGAGGATGACCGGCAGCGTGGTCGCGTGATTGCCCACCGCGAGGCCGGCGATGATGTTCGTCGCGTGGCCCGTTTCCGAGGCGCGGGCGATTTTCTGCACCGGATAATGTTTCGTCGAGGTGTAGTAGTTCGTGATGAGGACGACGGCACCGGTCATCACGAGGCCGATGAGCGCCGAGAAATAAAGGCCCGTCACGCTCACGTCCGAAACGCCCGCAAAGAGCGTCGTCGTGATCGGCCAGTAGCCGACCGCGGAAATCAAGGCGCTGATGCCCACCGCGCCCATCAGCGAGGCCGTGGGACTCGTGCGATTCACGTTCACGTAGATGATGCCGACGAGCGACGCGACGAGCGAAACGCCGCCAATGAGGAACGGATAGATGATCGCCTGCGGCACGGCCGAGAGCGTGAGAAACCCGATGAGCACGGCGCCAATGAGGCTGACCGCATACGTCTCGAACACGTCCGCCGCCATGCCGGCGCAGTCGCCGACATTATCGCCGACGTTGTCCGCAATCGTCGCAGGATTGCGCGGATCATCCTCGTCGAGGTTCTGCTCGATCTTGCCGACGAGATCCGCGCCGACGTCCGCGGCCTTCGTGTAGATGCCGCCGCCGAGACGCGCGAAGACGCTGATCAGGCTGGCGCCGAGCGCGAGGCCGACGAGGCTCGTGATTTTCTCCGCCGGGGCGAGAAAGTTGCCGGCGAGCAGAAAATACGAGCCGACCGCGAGAAGCGCGAGCGTGACCACGAGCACGCCGGTGACGGCGCCGCCGTTGAACGCGGCCTTCATTGCGGGATGCCGTCCGATGGTCGCCGCCTGCGCCGTGCGCACGTTCGCGAGCACCGCGATGCGCATGCCGACGTAGCCCGCTGCCAGCGAGCACACCGCGCCGATCAGGAATCCCACGGCCGTCGCCGGCCCCTTGAGGAAAAACAGAGCGATGACGATGACGATCGCGATGGAGCTGATCGTGAGAATCTGCCGGTTGAGGTAGGCCTTCGCGCCCTCCTGCACCGCGGCGGCGATGCTCGCCATTTTCGCATTACCGGCCGGCGCGACGAGAATCGAGCGAATGAGAATGAGGGCAAAAACGAAACCGAGCGCGGCGCAGCCGAGCGCGATGGGAATGCCGAGTTGGGACAGCGACGCGAGAGCGAGGATCATGGGATTGAGGGAGGTTGCGAGGTCTGGGGTGAAGCCGCCAAGCCTAGGGAAATCCCCGCAGCACGCAATCCCAGACTATCCGCCCGCCGCCGCGCAAAGCTCCTCGTAAACAGGCCGCGCGTGGCGTTCCACGATGGCGAGTGTCTCCGGGCGAAGCTCCGCGCGCCCCGCGCCTGCCTCCCCGCGACGAAAGAACTTCGCACCCGGGGCGAGAGCCGGCTCGTCGCCCACCTTCTCGCACGATTTCAAGCGCCGGAAGTCATTCAACGCGATCGCCCGTTCCCGGTTCGCCGCGTCGATTTCGAGGCCCAGGCGCTGCGCGATTCGCGCCACGCTCTCCGACGTCTGCGCCAGCATCCGCTCGTAGCTCATCAGGAAAAAGCGCTCGGGATGGGCCCGCTGACAGGCGAGCGCAAACTCCGCCTCCGCCGCCCAGGTGCGCACCTGCCGGAAAACGAATTGATCCCCGCCCGCGCCCGCCCGGCCCGCGTAATGCGCATAGGACAGCAACGCATCCTCCGGCTGCCGAAACAAATAGACGACTTCGCGATCCGCCACCTCGCGGACGTTGTGTGATTTGATCACGCGATACGAGCGACCGCTCAACGGATGCGGTGACGCCGGCAGCGGCGCCGCATGCAGGTCGGGAACCACCTCCCTCACGAGTTCGAGCACGCGCGCCACTCCCTCGGCCGACATCGGCAAATCCTCGCCGCATTGCAGCGCGCGCCCCGCCGTCAGCACGTAGCGCATCCAGGTGTTACCAGAACGCGGATACGACACGAGAAAGCGGTCGTCCGCCCGCAACGAAGCCTTCACCGCCGCCGGGAGACCAAAAAATGCGGGATCCGCCGGGCGCAGGTCGTCATTTTTCGTCATCGCCAATCTTGAAGCGAAAAACCCGCCGCCCTACAACTGCGCCGTGCTCAACTTCATCTGGCTCGGTTTGATCCTTGTCGCAGTCGTGCTCGGCGGGGTCGCTGGAGCTCTCGACAAGGTCGCCCTCGCCGCCTTCAAGGCCTGCGAGACCTCGGTGATGTCGCTTGCGCTGCCGCTCATCGGCCTGATGGCGCTTTGGCTTGGAATGATGCGCCTCGCGGAGAAATCCGGCCTCATCGAGATTCTCGCCCGCGCGCTCCGCCCGTTCATGCGGCGGCTGTTTCCCGACGTGCCGCCGGAGCATCCCGCCATGGGATCGATGCTCATGAACATGGCCGCAAACATGCTTGGCCTGGCCAACGCCGCCACGCCGCTCGGCCTGCGAGCCATGCAGGATCTGGAAAAATTGAACCGCCGCCCCGGCACCGCAACGAATGCGATGTGCACCTTCCTCGCGATCAATACGAGTTCCATCCAGCTCGTGCCCGCGACCACCGTCGCCTACATGGCGGCCGCCGGAGCGACCAATCCAATGTCCATCATCGGCACCGCCTTCGGGGCGACCCTCTGCTCGACCATCGTTGGCATCACCGCCGTCAAGCTGCTCGAAAAACTGCCTGCCTATCGCCTCGCACCGCTGCCGCCGGCCGTGGAAAATCCCCCCGCTCCGCTCGAGTTCGCCGGCATTCCCGCATCGACCGCCAAGCCCCTCCCCGCCTGGGCCTGGCCGTTTCTCGCCGCCTTTTTCATCTTCTTCGCGTGGCTGTTCGTGCAGGCCTTTCGCCAAGCGGCGCCGAGCGACTGGAAATCCGTCCTCATCGCCACCGCCTCCGCCATTTCGCTGCTCGCCGTCCCGTTTCTCCTCTCGTTTTTTCCGCTCTTCGCCGCGCTCAAGCGCATCCCCGTCTATGAGGAATTCGTCGAGGGCGCGAAGGAAGGATTCCAGGTCGCGGTGCGCATCATCCCCTATCTCATCGCCATCATGGTCGCCATCGGCATGGTGCGGGCGGCGTTCGAGGCCGCCGCAAAATTCGATTGGTTCGCGAGTTTCACCGGCGCGATCCAGGGTGCGCTCGCCGCCGTCGGCTTCCCCGCGGAACTGCTTCCCCTCGCGCTCATGCGCCCGCTGAGCGGCAGCGGCTCGAACGGCATTTTCAACGAACTCATCCGCCAGGTCGGCCCCGACAGCCTCATCGCGCACATGGCCGGCACGATCATGGGCAGCACGGAAACGACGTTCTACGTGATCGCCGTCTATTTCGGCTCCGTCGCCGTGCGGCGCACCCGCCACGCGGTGCCGGCGGGATTGATCGCCGATTTCACCGGCGTGGTCGCGTCGATTGTAATTTGCCGACTGGTATTCGCGTAGCGGCACTGTTTTCATTCTTCCAAACCAACCCCATGAGCCACCATCCCGAAATCACCGACGGCCACCCGCAGGATCAGGTTCACTACCGCGAATACAAAATCCTCCTCAAGCCCGAGCGCCTGCTGCGGCCGGAGCGCCTCGAGGATTACTGGCACATCGTTCACGACATCGCAAAAAAACACGACGTCGAGGTGACCACGAATCCGCACGCGTTCAATCGGATGATTCGCGAGGTGCTCTTCTACGACACGCCGGAGTTCGACCTCTACCGCAACGCTTACATCCTGCGCAAACGCACGTTCTATAAGGATGGCTGGCCCGAGGTGGATCACGAACTCACCGTCAAGTTCCGCCACAAGGACATGGCGACCGCCTCCGCGGTGGACATCCATCCGCGCCTCGAAGGCGCCAGCGAAATCAAGTTCAAGGAAGAGCTGCTGCCACTAAAGGACGAGATCGGCGGCATGCGCAGCCTCTACTCGCACAACTGCGTCCTCACCACGCCGAAGATCGTGCTCGACCAGGGCCTCGAGGACATCAGCGACGTCTTCCCCGCCATGAAGAGCATCGACGTCTCGCCCAAGACAAAGATCGAGCTCGTCAACAGCGTCGCGGTCGAAGAGGTGCAGGTCGATCCCGGCCACTTCGAGTTCGGCCACGGCCTCGCCGCAAAAGCCACCATCGCAATCTGGCGCAACCGCGCATCCGAGACGTCGCTCGTCGGTGAGTTCGCCTTCCAGGCCAAGTTCAACCGTCTCGACGAACTGCACCACAAGGCGAAGGAACGCTCCGAAAAATTCTTCCGCGCGGTGCAAACCCACGCGCCCGATTGGGTGCAGCTCGGCACGACCAAGACCGCGATGATTTACGGCATCGGCCGCAGCGAAGTGCCGGGGCACGAGTGAGTTGATGGTTGAGAGCTGATAGTTGAGAGGCGCGACTCCTTCGGCGACATGGAAGACGAAATCCCAAATCCCAAATCCGAAGCCGAGCGCAGCGAGACGCCGGAAACTTCGGCAATCCCGAATGCGCGGATTTCGATTCTCGAAATCTTCCTCACCTTCCTCGTGATCGGCGCGACGAGCTTCGGCGGGGGCGTGGTCGCCTACCTGCGCAACAGCCTCGTCACGAAAAAGCAATGGCTCGACGACGAGGGCTTCCTCGCCGCGCTGGAAATTTCCCAAGCGCTGCCCGGCCTCAACGCAACGAACATGGCCGTGATCGTCGGCGACCGGCTGCGCGGCGTCCCTGGCGCCGTCGCGGGCTTCCTCGGCATCACGATGCCCGGCGCGGCCGTCGTCTTCGGCCTCGCGCTTTTCTACGCGAATAATTCCGGCAATGCCGCGGTGAATGCCGTCCTAAAGGGCGTCGGCGCCGCGTCCGTCGGTCTGCTGCTCGCCGTCACGTTGCAGATCGGCCACAAGCAGCTCGAGCACCGGCTCGACATGGCCCTCGTCGCACTCACGCTCGTCCTCGTGAGCTTCATCCACGTCCCGCTGCTCTACGTCCTGCTCACCGTCGGCCCGATCGCCGTTCTTCTCTACCGCCCGCACAAACTCACGCCCGACCGGAGCGGCCTCGACAAACGGCCCCTCGACTGACGCATGAAACTTCTCCAGCTCCTCGGCGTCTTTTCGCTCCTCTCGATCCTCGCCATCGGCGGCGGCACCGCCGTGCTGCCCGAAATGAAGGCGATGGTCACCGAGCACAAGGACTGGGGCATCGACGACGCGCAGTTCCGCGACATCTACGCGATCGGCCAGCTCGCGCCGGGGCCGAACATGCTCATGGTCGTCGCCATCGGCAACCACGTCGCCGGCTTCCCGGGCGCGCTCGTCGCGTTCCTCGCGTTCTTCCTGCCGGCGTGCGTCATCGCCGTCGTCACGTCCCGCGTGTGGGTGCATTTCGAGGGCTCACCGTGGCGGCTCGCGATCCAGCGCGGCATGGCCCCCATCGTCGTCGGCCTCATGCTCGCCGGCACCATCGCCATCGCGCGCACCGCCATCGTGGGAAAGGACAGCCAGATTTGCCTGGCCTTCGCCGCGGTTGTCTTCATCGCGCTCTATTTCGGCAAAAAAATGAATCCGGCCCTGCTCATTCTCGCCGGCGGAGTGATGGGTTTTTTCCTCCTGCGTTGAATCCGCCGTCCTCGCGCGACAATTTTGCACTTGCGCGCACCGGCAGCCTCTTGCACCTTCTTGCCTCGTCGCGACCGCGCGATTTTTTCGACGATTGACCATGCTGATTTTCACCTGCAACCGCTGACTCATTCTTCGATGAGTTTCGACAGCTTGCACGCGCGGCATTCGTCCGACTTCCGATTTCCTTCGAATCGTCTCACCAACCTCATTCCGCATTCCCATTAAACCCCGACCCTTCCAACGCCGCGACAACCGCGAACCCGAACACCGCATCAACGACCGCATCCGCGTCCGGGAGGTTCGTGTCGTCCTCGCCGCCACCGGCGAGCAGCTCGGCGTCATGCGCACCGAGGACGCGGTCCGCAAGGCCAAGAGCTACGGCCTCGATCTCGTCGAAGTCGCCAGCAACGCCGTCCCGCCCGTCTGCCGCATCGTCGATTACGGCAAGTTCCGCTACGATCTCGCCAAGCAGGAAAAGGAGCGCAAGCACGTCGTCAGCAAGGTCAAGGAAGTCAAATTCCGCGCGAACATCAGCGAGCATGACTACATGACGAAGATTCGTCACGCCGAGGAGTTCCTCGACAAGGGCAACAAGCTCAAGGTCGGTCTCCAGTTCCGCGGTCGCGAAATGGCCCACCAGGAAATCGGCCGCGCCGTCCTCGAACGCGTGAAACAGGATCTTGCGACCATGGCCCACGTGGACATGGAGCCGAAAATGGCCGGCCGTTCCCTCGGCATGACCCTTAGCCCGCTCCCCGCCAACAAGCGCAAGCGCCGCTTCACCGCCCCCGACGAGGAATACGTCGAGGACGTGCATGAGCACGACGACGACGAGGCCGAGGAACCCGCGCAGAGTTAAGAGTCCCGCTTGAGAGCCCGGCCACCCGTCAGGTGGCAACTGCCTCTCAACCATCAACTCTCAACTATCAACTAAAGTGCGCCATCTCCTTCTGTTCGACATCGACGGCACGCTGCTCATCTCCGGCGGCGCCGGCGAAAACGCCCTCAAGGACGCGATGCGCGATCGCTTTGGCGTGGACGAGGACCTCTCCGGCATCGTTCTCGCCGGTGCGACCGACGCTCTCATCGCGCGCAAACTCCTCGCGAAGCATCATCTGCCCGACACGACGGAAAACATCTCCGCCCTGCTCGACTCCTACCTCCACCATCTCGCCGGCCGCATGCCGCGCCACAACGGCACGCTACTGCCCGGCATCGTCGAGCTTCTCGAGCGTCTTAAGGACCGTTCCGATTGCGTCCTCGCCCTCCTCACCGGCAATCTCCGCCGCGGTGCCGAGATCAAGCTCACCCACTACGGCGTCTGGGATTACTTCGGTTTCGGCGCCTTCGCCGACGACCATCACGACCGCAACGAACTCGGCCCCTTCGCCCGCACCCGCGCCCACGAACTCCACGGCGAGGAATTCCCGCCCGAACGCATTTTCGTGATCGGCGATACGCCCAAGGACATCGAATGCGGCCGCGCAATCGGCGCAAAGACCGTCGCCATCGCCACCGGCCACTATCCCGTCACCGACCTCGCGGAACACCGCCCCGACTTCCTCTTCGCCGACCTCAGCGACACGGATGCCGTCCTGCGCGCGCTCCTACCGGCGTAGCACACGTTCCATCGCGGCCAGCGTCCGCCGCGTATTCTCCGCGACGGAATAACGCGCCGCCAGCGCGCGACATTCGGCCGCCACCTCGCCCCGAGCGCGCCAAAATTCCAGTGCGCGGCGAATCCCCACCACGTCACCGGGCTCCACCGTCGAACCATGCACGCCGTCGGTGACAATCTCCGCGAAGCCATTCGCCGTCGTCGTGATCACCGGCAGTCCCGCCGCCAAGGCCTCGAGGCACGCATTGGAAAACGGATCGTAAATCGTCGGCAGCACAAAGACATCCGCCGCCGCAAAATCCTCCGCCAGATCCCGCCGCGGCCCAAGAAATCGCACGTTCGACGCCGCCAACCCGCGCGCATCGCCCTTGCCCGCCACGAGCAACGTCACGCCCGCAATCCCACGCACCGCCTCCACCGCGAACCGCAACCCCTTCCGATCCCAACCGCTCCCTGCGAACAACGCAACAAACTCCCCCGCGCCTATCCCCAGCTCCTCCCGCCGCCGCTCCCGCCGCCGCTCCCGCGCGTCCGCCGCCACCGCCGGCGCGTCATAGCCGTTCGGCACGATCTCGATGCGCTCCGCCGGAAAATCGTAACGCGCCACGATCTCGTCGCGCACCATCCGGGAGTTCGCGATCACCAGCCGCGTCCGCTCCGGCGAGAAAACCTCCGCCTCCAGCCGCAGTAATTCCCGGTGCTTGCCGTTCAAGGCCCGCGTCCAGCGCCGCCACGCGGGCTCGAACGCCGCCCGCCGTTCCAGCCACGCCGCATGCACGCCATCCCCCGCCCGATACACGTCACATCGAAAAATCCGCTCCAGGCTGAACACCACGTCGCAGCCCTCCGTCGCCCGGGCCACGCCCCGCGCAAATGCCAGCGGCGAGTCGCCCGGCACCCGCACCACGAACTCCCCGGGCCATGCCTCCTCCGGCCACTCCGGCGAACCGATCAGCACGGGCGCATGCCCCTCCGCCATCACGCCCGCCGCCAGCCGGCGCAAATAAGCCTCCGCGCCCCCCGTCGGCGAATAACCGCGCCGCACGAAACCGATCTTCATCCCAAAAATGGTAGGGCGCTTCGCGAAAAAGCGCCGTAGAATTCCGCCCTCATCGACCGCTTCGTGACCACCCTTCGCCAGCCCCGCGCCCTGCTCTACTCCATCGCCGCCGGCATCGGCGGCAGCGGACTCGACCAGGTCGCCGCCGAATCCCTCCGCGCCTCCATCGACGGCAACTTCCTAGGCCGCGCGATCGCCTACGGCGGAAAAATCCAAAATCCAAAGCCGAGCGAAGCGAGACAGCCTCTCACTTCTTTTTTCCACAACAAGCGGCAATCCAAAATCCAAAACCTGAGCTTCAGCCCGGTGAAGCTCCTCTCCCCGCTGCCGCGCGACTACTACCTCGGCGCGAAAAAGCACGCCCTCGACCGCGCCGCCGCCCACCAGCTCGCCACCGGCCAATACGATCTGCTCCACACCTGGTCCGGCGACGCCTTGGAATCCCTCCACGTCGCGAACCGCCTCGGACTTCCCTCGTTGCTCGAGATTCCCACCTGGCATCGCAACAAGGGCAAAATCAAAAAAGACAAAACCTGGAGTGAGATCCAGCGCGACGCCGCGCCCTTTCCCCGCAGCGTCCTCAACCGACTTCTCGTCACCCGCCAGCAGGTCATGGAGGAATACGCCCGCGCCACCCTCCTCCTCGTCCTCTCCGAAAAAGCGAAGGAAACCTTCCTCGTCGCCGGCCTCCCCGAGGAAAAACTCTTCCTCACCTCCCGCGGCGTTGATGTCGAACGCTTCACCCCCGCTCCCGCCCCACCCGAAAAATTTCGCGCCGTTTTCGTCGGATCCCTCAGCCGCCGCAAAGGCGTCCATCACCTCCTCGAAGTCTGGCGTCGTCTGAACTTGAAAGACGCCGAACTCGTCCTCGTCGGCGCGCCCTCGAAGGAAATCGCGCCCCTCCTCGCCGACGCTCCGCCGGGCGTCATCGTCCGCGGCTTTGTGCAGGATGTCGCCACCGAGCTGCGCCAGGCCGCCGTCCATATCTTCCCCAGCGAATGTGAAGGCAGCGCCAAAGTCACCTACGAAGCCGCCGCCTGCGGCCTTCCGCAAATCACCACCCGCGAATCCGGCGATGTCGTCCGCGACGGCGAAAACGGTCTTCTCATCGCGCCGAACGATCCCGACGCCCTCGCCGCCGCCATCCAGCACCTCCACGCGCACCGTGACCTCGCCGCCCATCTCGGTGCCGCCGGTCGTCGCCGCGTCGTGGAGCACTTCACGTGGGACCACTTCCGCCTCCGGCTCTTGCGAGCCTACGATATGGCCCTGCGAGCCACCACCTAACCCTGGAGGGCGACGCTCCGTCGTCGCCCACTTTTCCGCCTCTCAACTATCAACTCTCAACCATCAACTCCTCCGCGCGTGCTTCTGCTCCAATTGAAGCGCATCGGCGACGCCATCCTCACCACGCCGCTGCTCGCCGCCCTCCGCGAGCATCTGCCCGGCGCGCACCTCACGCTCGCCCTCGACCGCGCCACCGCCGCCCTCGCGCCGGCAATGAACGCCGACCGCATCCTCATCCGCGGCCAAAATTTCTGGCCCGCCCTCGCCACCGGCCGCTTCGACGTGGTTCTCGATCTCACCGGCACCGACCGTAGCGCCCTCGCCACTGTCCTCACGCGGGCCTCGCGCCGCATCACATGGGCGCGCTTCGCGAAAAAGCCGCTCCGCCGCCTCATCTACAACGAATTCGTCGAAAGCTCCGTCCGCGAACGCCACACGGCCGACCATCACACCGACCTCCTCCGCGCCCTCGACATCATCGTCGAAAACGTTCCCCTCGCGCTCCACCTTCCCGAGACCGCCCGCGCCGAAGCTACCGCCGCCCTCACCGCCGCCGGCATCACCGAAGACTACGCCGTCATCCACCCCGGCACCGCCCGCTCCGAGAAATACTGGCTCCCCGAGCGTTGGGCCGAAGTCATCGCGCGCCTCCAGCGCGACTACGGCCTCCCCGTCGTCCTCACCGGCAGCAACGACCCCGCCGAGCGCGCCCATCTCCAGGCAATCTCCTCTCAGCTATCAACCATCAACCATCAACGGCCCGCCATCTTAGCGGGCCAACTCACTCTCCTCGGCACCGCCGCCGTAATCGAACGCGCCCGCCTGCTCTGCGCCGTCGATTCCGCCCCCGTCCATCTTGCCGACGCCCTCGGCACGCCCGTCATCGCCCTCTTCGGCCCGACGAATCCCCATCACTGGCGTCCCCGTCGCACCACCGCACACGTCGTCACTCCCGCCGCCGGCAAAGCCCCCATGTCCGAAATCCCCACCGCCGCCGTCCTCGCCGAAATCCAGGCCCTGCTTTAATTCATCTTCCATGACCGAGCGATGCCCCAAATGCGGCCGCCTGTTGAGCCAGGAATCCCGCGATGCCTGCCAATGCAAGGACCGCCCGGCCCTCGCGAAAAGCCCCGGCCTCGACGGCAAATTCTTCGTCCGCGCGCTGCTCGTCATCGCCGGCCTCGTCGCCCTCTTCTCGATCGGCCTCTATCATGCCATCGCCTACCTCCGCACGCTCCACGGCCTCTCCGGCCTTCCTCGGTAGAAACGCCAAGGTAACAAAACTATGAAAAGCCTCCCCCTCCTAGCTCTCGCGGTCGCCCTTTTTGCCGCGGCTTCACCGCCATCCGTCCGTGCCGCCTCGCTCGCGCCGCGCGTCTTCCATGCCCGCTTGGTCGCACAGATCGGCCCGCACAAATCTCTGGCGGCCGCCACCATCGCCGCACGATCCCTGGGGAACGCCCTTCGCGCCCCCGAAAATAAAGGGAAAGCCGACAAATACGTGCTCTCCGTCGTGAGAGAGCTCATTCGCACCGTCCCGCCACCGCGCATGCCCAAGGCCACGGCCCTCGTCATTCAGCACCTCCTTTCTCACTTCTTCACCAATGGCAGGGCATTCAACCTCGAAGACCGGACGTTCGACAAAGCCCTCGCGAACGCGTTGAAGGCATTGCCTCCGTCGGGCAGGACCTACGCGACCACGAACCTGCTCTTTCAAGTCATCAAAAGCTACGCGCTCAAACGAGGCAGCACTCCGGAGCAAGCGGATGCCTACCTCTCGACCCTTCTGGACAAGCTCTTCATCCCTCCCGAGTTCCTCGACTAGCTGCGTTGTCTCAATCAGAGTGCTACCCACGGTCCCATGAAGGGCTGCGAGCTCATTTCATGAAAAACCTCCCCCTCGTCCTGACTGCGCTGCTTTTGCTGGCAGGCTGTAAATTCGTGGCTCCGCTCACCGAGAAGCCGACGCGGACGATCGAGCCGGCGCTGCTCGGGTATTGGTTTTCGCTGGCGGATGGGAAGGCGTTGAACGTCTATCGGCTTTCCGACGACGAATATCTGGCGGTGGACGATGGCGTGCCCTACGTCTGCTCGCATTCCGATCTTTCCGGCACGGCTTTCGTCAGCTGCCGGCAGATCCAGAATGACAAGGATGTCTATGGCAAATACGCCTACGTCGCCTACCGGCTGGACCACGACGAACTCGTGCTCACCCTTCTCAATGGCTCCCTGAAACTCGACGAAAAGCAATCGGCCGCCGAAATCCGCGCGATCGTGGAAAAGGCCGCCAAAGCCGGCACCGCCCTCGATCCCGACGCGATGCACGAAAAGCGCTACCGGCGAGTCGTGCAGTCGCAGTGACGAAGGCGACGGCGGCAACCGGCCCCTTCGTTCCTGACTGGAGGGAAACGCTCCGTCGTTTCCCAAACTTCCTCGGAATGGGCATCGACGGAGTGATGCCTTCCAGGAGGACCGATCTCCGCGCGCCTACCAATCCTTCCGTTCCTTGGGCTTGGTGCCTTGCTCGGCGAGGTTTTTGTATTCCACGATGCCCGCCGCGATGGCGGTGGCGTAGCGGTCGCGCCAGCTGGGATCCGCGATGCGCTGGGCGTCGCCGGGGTTCGTGAGGAAACCGCCTTCGATGAGAATCGCCGGCGTTCCCGCGTCCTTCAACACGACAAAACGCGCCCGCTTCACGCCGCGATCCTCGACGCCGAGCTTTCCGGTGATCGCGTGTTGCACCGCGTTGGCCAGCGTGAAATCCACCGGCTCCAGCGCATGGCCGCGCACCGTCATTTTGTCGCGGGCCATCACGCCGTCCTGCCCGCTGGGCGGCGCGCCGAGCGGGGAAATGCAGTAGGTCTCGATGCCGTTCGCGGAGGGTTTCCAGTCCGCCGAGTTGTAGTGGATGCTCACGAAAATCGAATTCGGCGTCTTGTTGGCAACGCGCGGGCGCGCCTCGAGGTCGATGAACGTGTCGCTGTTCCGCGTCTGCACGACGCGCAGGCCGGCCGCCTCGAGCTTCCTGCGCAGCCGGCGAACGGTATCGAGCGTGTAATCCTTTTCGTAACCGAAGACGGATTTCGCGCCGTTGTCATGGCCGCCGTGGCCGGCGTCGAGCACCACGGTGCGAATGGAACGCCTCCCGCCGACCTTCTCGGGCCGCAGCGCGGGATCGATCGTGTGGCTGAGATCCATCCGCGACACGCAAGCGCCACCGCTGCCGTTTCGCACTGGGAAGGACAACCATTGATGCACGCCATCGACCACCGCGTCGCGGCTGTCGATCTCGACCTGAATGGAGCGCCCGCCGGCCGCCGCGGTGAATTTTTTCGGGCCGGAGGACGCGGGCGCGCCCAGCCCGTAGAACTCGGCCGCGCTGGCGAGCGTGACGTATTCTCGGCCGTCAATGGTCTCGGTCCGCCATTCGGCCCGCGCAGTCGCCGCGACCAGGCACGCAAAAAATATCACCCACCTCATGGCGGGAAGTTATCTCACGCGAAGCCGCAAAGACGCAAAGGTTTGAAGAAATTCTTCACGCCCTCGCGCCCTCGCGTGATGCCTCAGAACGTCACGCTGCACTGCGCGCCGAGCACGAGGGCGTTCGGGATCGTGTGCGTGCCGCCGGGGTTGATGACGTATTGGAGATTCGGCTGCACGTAGAGCCAGCTGTTGAACTGCACGCGATGGCCGAGTTCGAAGACGAGTTCGTAATCGGGATATCCGCCACCGGCCGATTGCGTGGCGCGCGCGTAGTCCTTGCTGAACTCGCCATAGACGACGCCGAAGACCGTCTCGTCCGCGTCGCGCGTGGGAATGAGGCCCTTGTAGGCGAGGCCGCCGTTCACCTGGAACGGGAGCTTCGCGATGTTTTGCTGCGGCGAGAGGACGATGGCGCTCCAGATCGTGAGGCCCTGATCCGAGCCCGGCGCTTCCTGGAAGACCATCTGATCAGCGTGCCAGTAAAAGCCGTAGGAATTCGTCGCCGTCTCGGTCGTGCCGAATTGCGAAAATTGCCACGGCGAGAAATACGCGCCGAACCAATAGTGCCCGGGATAGCCCTTCATCGTCGTGAGCACAGGCTGTTTGAAGTCCTTCCCGGCAGGCACGGTCGTCTTGCCGTCGGGATGTTTGGCCGCCTTGTCGTCCGTCGCGGATTCCTCGACGGGGCGTTTGAAAAACTCCGGCGTCCAGCCGATCTGGCTGATGAGCAGGACGCCGTCGTCGGGTCGGATGCTCCAATCCACGCCGTGATAGGCGCGCTCGAACACGCGCGTGGAGACCTGATACGCGCCGAACATGGCGCTCAGCTCCTTGGTCGGCTGCACTTTCAGGCGCGCGGCCCACACGGCCCACGGGTAGGCGGAGAATTGCGTATTCACCGGCAACGCCTGCGGATTTCCGTCGATGCCGTTGTTCATGTAGAGCCAGTAGAGCGGCGAGCTCGCGAAGTCGTCGCCCGTGGAGAAGCGGCCGAGCTTGATGGCGATCTTGTCGTCGAGAAGCTTCTGCTCGAACGCCATCGCGTAATACATCGCCGTCTGGCCGCCATAGACCTGCTGGACGGTGAACTGATTGCCGAGCGCGATCTCGGAGAGGCTCTGCCCCGAGCGATTGAGTCCGCTCAGCGTGAGCGTGCCGCCCTTCCAGCCGACGAGCTTCTCGAGGTTGAGTTCGACGCCGAAGCCGACGTTGTCCGTGTAGGTGGCGCTCCGTTGTTTTCCGCCGACGGGGTTGCCCGCGATGTTGTTCGTGTAGGTGAACGAGAAGTCCACCCCATCATCCTCGAGCATGTTGCGGATGTTCCACCAGTCGCCGCTCGCGGCGTCGCCGTCCCACCACTCGCGCGACCCGATGTAGTTCGTCGGATGTGGATTGTAGTAATCCCAGAACCGCGAGGTATCCGCGCGGGCCGAGAAAAAGGTGAAACCAAGGGCGGCCAACGCAAGCGCGAAGAAGCGGATTTTCATGGGGAGGTCCGCAGAATGGCCGATCTCCCTGGGGAACACAATTCCCAAGCGGGGCGCGACTATCGCACGACGATGTTCACGAGTTTGCCGGGAACGACGATTACTTTCACGACCGTCTTGCCCGTCGTCGCCTCGCCGACCTTGGTGTTTGCAAGCGCAAGCGCCTCGATGTCGGCCGCCGCCGCGTCCTTCGCGATCATCACGCGATCGCGCACCTTGCCATTCACCTGCAGCGCGATTTCGATCTCGTTCTCGACGAGGAACGATTCGTCGAACACCGGCCACGCCTGCGCGGAAGCCAGTCCGCCAAAGCCAAGTCGTGTCCACATTTCCTCGGCAAGGTGCGGCGCAAACGGACTGAGCAGCGGCAGCAAGGCGCGCAATGCACCGAGCGGACGCGGTTCCACGCCGGTGAACTCGTTCACGAAAATCATCATCTGCGCGATGGCGGTATTGAACGAGAGCGCTTCGATATCCTCGGTGACTTTCTTGATCGTCGCGTGAACGACCCGCGCCTGCGCGCCAGTAAATTCGATCTCCGCGAGCGCTGGCGAAACGATCCATTCGCCCTCCTGGTTCTCCTCGAAACCCAGCCGCCACACGCGCGCGAGGAAGCGAAACACGCCTTCGACGCCCTTCATGCTCCACGGCTTCATCTGCTCGAGCGGGCCCATGAACATCTCGTAGAGCCGCAGCGAATCCGCGCCGTATTCGACAATGACGTCGTCGGGATTCACGACATTGCCGCGACTCTTCGACATTTTCACGCCGTCGTCGCCGAGAACCATGCCCGGATTGACGAGCTTCTGAAATGGCTCCGGCGTCGAAAGATGTCCAAGATCGAAGAGCACCTTGTGCCAGAAACGTGCGTAGAGCAGATGCAGCACCGCGTGTTCCGTGCCACCCGCATAGAGATCCACGCCGCCGGGCTTGCCCATATCCATCCAGTATTTCTCAGCCTCGACGCCAACGAAACGCGCGCCATTCGCCGCGTCGCAATAGCGCAGGTAATACCAGCACGAGCCCGCCCACTGCGGCATCGTATTCGTCTCGCGCCGCGCGGCCTCCGAGTAGCGCACCCAATCGACCGCCTTCGCGAGCGGCGGCTCGCCGGTGCCCGTGGGCTTGAAATCCTCCAGCTCCGGCTGCACCAGCGGCAGCTCCGCCGCGTCGAGGGCGCGATGCGCGCCATTCTCCCAGACGATCGGAAACGGCTCGCCCCAATAGCGCTGCCGCGAGAACAACCAGTCGCGCAATTTGTAATTCACGCGGCCCGCGCCGACTCCGCGCTCCTCGAGCCACGCAATGATCGCGCGCTTCGCCTCCGGCGTCGGCCGGCCGTCGAGAAAGTCGGAGTTCACCGCCACCCCGTCGCCCGTGAACCCGCGCCAATCCTGCCCCGCGGGCGGTTCGACAACTTGCACGACGGGCAACCCAAACGCCTGCGCAAACTCGAAATCCCGCTCGTCGTGCGCCGGCACGGCCATGATCGCGCCCGTGCCGTAGCCCATCAGCACATAGTCCGCGACCCACACCGGCGTGCGCGCGCCATTCACCGGATTCAACGCATACGCGCCCGTGAAGACACCGCTTTTTTCCTTCGCGAGATCGGTGCGCTCGAGATCGGACTTCGATGAAACCTTCGCCTGATACTCCGCGACGGCCGCCGCCTGCTCCGAGGTCGTAATCGTCGCGACAAGCGGATGCTCGGGTGCGAGTACCATGTAGGTTGCACCGAAGAGGGTGTCCGGCCGCGTCGTGAAGACCTCGATTTCGCCTTCCCCATTCGCCATTCCAAATTTCACCAATGCGCCGTCGCTGCGACCGATCCAATTTCGCTGGAGCAGCTTGATGGATTCCGGCCAGTCAAGCCCGTCGAGTTCGTCGATCAACCGCTGCGCGTAGTCGGTGATGCGCAGCATCCACTGGCGCATCGGCCGCCGCTCGACCGGGAAACCACCCACCTCGCTTTTGCCGTCCACGACTTCCTCGTTCGCCAGCACGGTGCCGAGCGCCGGGCACCAATTCACCGGACGATCCGCGATGTAGGCCAGTCGCACGCTGTCGGGATCAGCCCCCGCGTAGGTCGTAATCGGCTCCGCGCGATTCGTCGCGGGATTGAACCACGCGCCGTAAAGCTGGAGAAAAATCCACTGCGTCCATCGGAAATACGCGGGATCCGTCGTGCTGATTTCGCGTGACCAGTCGTAGCTGAAACCGATGCCCTGAAGCTGCTCGCGGAACCGCGCGACGTTGCGTTCCGTCGTCACGCGCGGATGCTGCCCGGTCTTGATCGCAAACTGCTCGGCCGGCAGCCCAAACGCGTCCCATCCCATCGGGTGCAGCACGTTGAATCCCTGCATGCGCTTCGCCCGCGCGAGGATGTCCGTCGCCGTGTAGCCCTCGACGTGGCCGACGTGCAGCCCCTCGCCGCTCGGATACGGAAACATGTCGAGCACGTAGTATTTTGGCCGCGTAGCATCGAATCCGGGCTCGCCGGGATTCGGCGCGCGGAAGGCGCCCGTGGCGAGCCATTCCTGCTGCCAGCGGGACTCGAAATCGGGAAACGGGAAGGGCTTGCGCTGCTGCATGGAGCCGCGCATTGTCCGCCCGCGCGTCCGCCAGTCAATGCGATTTCCCTCGCGCGCGCCGGCCGACGCGGGTTTCATCGCAAGCCGAAACCGCCTTCCCGCCGTCCCGAATTCCCTCATGGAGAAAGTCGTCTATCTCTACCACCACCTGCCGAAATGCGGCGGCGTCTCGTTCATCCGCACCTGCGAAAAGTGGTTCCCGCCCCGGCGCGAACGTCTCGGCAGCTACCCCGACGCGGAACGCATCGCGGAGTTCGCCCGCACGCGCCTCGACTTCGACGAACTCCCGCCGAATTGCTTCATCCACGGCCACCTCGTGCGCCCGGGCATCCGCCCCTTCGAGCGCTATGGCGACTATATCGCCGCCGGAAAAATGCGTCTCGTCACCATCGTGCGCGAGCCGCTCGAGCGGCAGATTTCCGCGTATTACTATCGCCAAAAAGGCGGCCGTCCCTGGCCCGAGCCGCTGGAGAAATGGCTTTCCACCGGCCGCAACCAGCTCTCGAAATATCTCCAGATCACCGCCGAAAATCTCCGCGAGCGGCTCGACGCCTACTTCGTCGTCGGCACCACGGAATCCCTCCAGCTCACCGCCGACATCCTCGCCGCGAAGACCGGGAACCCGCGGCTCGAAGTCCCGCATTTGAACACCGCGCCGCGCGCCGAAGAAGCCGTCCTCGACGAGTCGGTCCGCCAAGGATTCGCGCAAGCCAACGCCCTCGACTATGCGATCCATCGCTATGCCGTTGAGCGTCTTCAGCGCGAAGCCGCCGGGCTCGACCTCGGATGATGGCGGAGAAAAATCTGGTCTGGCATTTCGCTTGCTGCCAAAAGGCAACGCACCCTCTCGCAATTCATAGGCGTCAACAGTCCCGACTCCGAAATCCCTCCGCATGAAAAAAGTCATCTACCTCTACCAGCACATCCCCAAGTGCGGCGGCGTTTCCTTCATCCGCACGTGCCGGCAGTGGTTCCCCGCCCTTCGCGAAAAAGTCGGCAGCTATCCCGATGCGGAACGTATCGCCGAGTTCGCCCGCACCCGCCAGGACTTCGACGAACTCGCGCCGGATACCTTTATCTACGGCCATCTCATCAACAAAGGCATCCGCCCCTTCGAGCGCTACGGCGACCACATCGACGCCGGCCGCTGCCGCGTCATTACGATCATCCGCGACCCGCTCGAGCGCTGGATTTCCGCCTACTACCACCGCCAGCGCATTGGCAAGCCGTGGCCGGAACCGCTGAAAAACTGGCTCCAACGCGGAAAAAATCCCCTCGCCGATTATTTCGACGTCGATGAGCGCACCTGGAAGGCGCGGATGGACCGCTACTTTCACGTCGGCACAACCGAGTCCATCCAGCTCACGACCGACACCTTCGCAAAGAAAGTCGATCGTCCTCCCGTTCCCATCCCGCACCTGAATATCTCTCCGCGCGATGGCTGCGAACTGGACGCAAAGACGCGGGAGGAATTCCGCGAACGGCATTCGCTGGACTATAAAATCTACCGCTACGCGACCGAGCGCTTGAAGAACGACGCCGCCCGGCTGGGCCTCGCGATCCGGGTGTTCGCGTTTTTCCTCCTCCAGTTCCTTGTCGATTCCGCCGACGATCTGGACCTGATTTTTTGACGCGACGACGTCAGGCTCGCACGCATGCCCCGTCTCATTCTCGCCACGCGCAATGCCCACAAGACCGCCGAGATCGCGACCATGCTCGCCGGCGTCTTCGAGGTGACCGACCTCCACGGCCAGCCCGACGCCCCCGAGGTCGAGGAAACCGGCGAGACCTTCGCGGACAACGCCGCCCTCAAGGCGTTCGCGATCTCGCGCTTCACCCGCAGCTGGGCGCTGGCCGACGATTCCGGCCTCGAGGTCGATGTGCTCGGCGGCGAGCCGGGCGTCCGTTCGGCGCGCTTCGCCGGCGAGGACGCGACCGACGCCGATAACAACGCCCTCCTCCTCGAGAAACTCGCCGCCATTCCGGCCTCGATGCCGACCGCCCGCTTCCGCTGCGTGCTTGCCCTCGCCCGCGACGGCGAGCTCATCGCGACCTTCGATGGCGCCGTGGAAGGCCGCATTCTTCCGTCGATCCAGGGCCGCGGAGGCTTCGGCTACGATCCGCTCTTTCTTCCCGACGGCCACGACCGCAGCTTCGGCGAACTGCCCGCCGAGGCAAAGAACGCCATCAGCCACCGCTCCCGCGCCCTCGCGAAATTTCGTGCCTGGCTCGCGGATCATCCGCTCGACGGACTGTAACCGGCTTGTTTTCGCGCCGCGGCTGTGCGAACGATTTCGGCATCCATGAACTTCCGTCGCACCGTCGTCGCACCGACGCCGATTCTCTTCAACGTTACGGCGTTCATCGACATCCTGCTCGTCCTCTGCTTCTTCTTCCTCCTCACGTGGTCGAACCGCTCGAAGGAGACCGACCTCAAAATCGCCCTTCCCCAGTCCGCGCAGAAAAAGGCTCCGCAGGCCCCGCCGTCTCCGATGATCGTGAACGTGCGCTCGTCCGGCGAACTCAGCATCAACGGCCGCATCGTCCCGTTCGAGGAATTCAAAACCCTCGTCGGCAAACTCGCAGCGCTGAATCCCGATCAGACCGTCGTCATCCGCGGCGACCGGAAGTCGCAATATGACCTCGTGCTCCGCGTGCTCGATGCCTGCAACGCCGCCGGCATCACGTCGGTCGGCTTCGCGGCCAGCATCCCGGCCAACGATTGATCGTTGGCAATCTCCCTGACAAAGGGGCTTGAGACCGCCCGGCTGCGGTGATAATCAGGACCGCGCTTGGCCTTCCTCCCCACGGATCGCTGGCCTCGCATTCCCCGCCATTCTTCTCCCTTCCAACCATCATGCCGTTGCCCTCCCCTCTCCTCGCCGTCGCGGTCAACCTCGCCTGGATCGATTACACGATCCTCATCGCCTACACCGCGTTCGTCGTCGGCATCGGCTTCGCCCTGAAGCGCTACATGAAAACGTCGGCGGACTTCCTGACGTCCGGCCGGAGCATTCCGGCCTGGGTAACGGGGCTCGCCTTTATGTCCGCGAACCTCGGCGCACTCGAGCTCGTCGGCATGGCGGCCTCCGGCGCGAAATACGGCATCGCCACCGCCCATTTCTATTGGCTCGGCGCCGTGCCGGCGATGGTCTTCCTCGCCGTCTTCATGATGCCGTTCTACTACGGCTCGAAAGCCCGTTCCGTGCCGGAATACCTCAAGATGCGTTTCGATGAGCGCGTGCGCGCGTTGAACTCCATCACCTTCGCCGTGATGACCGTTTTCGCCTCCGGCATTTCGATGAATCTGCTCGCGAAGCTGCTCCACCAGCTCCTCGGCTGGAACTATCACGCGAGCCTGCTCGTCTGCGCCGGCATCGTTCTTCTCTACGTGCTCAAGGGCGGCCTCACCTCCGCGATCTACACCGAGGTCCTGCAGTTCTTCATGATCGTGCTCGGCTTCGCGCCGGTCGTATATCTCGGGATGAAGGACCTCGGCGGCTGGGGCAAGCTCAAGGACACCCTCCAGGGCGTCGCCACCCATCCGCAAACGCTCGCCCTCTCGGACAAGAGCTTCGCCCCCGACGCCTGGACCTCCGCGTGGCAGCCCCTCCTCGGTGGTGCCACCGCCAATCCCATGGGCGTGGATGTTTTCGCCATGGTCTTCGGCCTCGGTTTCGTCCTCTCCTTCGGCTACTGGTGCACGAACTTTCTGGTCGTCCAGCGCGCCATGGCGGCCAAGAACATGACCGCCGCCCGGAACACGCCGCTCATCGCCGCCGTGCCGAAAATGCTCCTCCCCGTGCTGGTCATCCTTCCGGGCATGATCGCCGTCGGCCTCGCGACGCTCGGCAAGGGAAATTACGATCTCCCGAAGGTCCCCGTTTCCGAGTCCGCCTACACCGCCGCCGCCGCCGCCTTCCAGTCCGCCACCGCGGCCAAACTGCCCCCCGTCGACGTGGTCAAGGCCGTCCAAGCCAAGCTCGACGTCTTCTCGTTCAAGCAGTCCGAATTCGCCACCCTCGTGACGCAAGCCGAGGCCGCCCCTCTCACGGAGGCCCAGGTTGTCGCCGGACTCAAGGCAACCGCCATTCTTAAAAACAGCTACGACGACGTGATCCTCTCGCTCGTCGAGCGCTACTGCCCGCCCGGCCTGCTCGGCCTCGCGTTCACCGCGCTCCTCGCCTCGTTCATGTCCGGCATGGCCGGCAACGTCACCGCGTTCAACACCGTCTGGACCTACGACCTCTACCAGGCCTACTTCGTCAAAAACAAGAGCGACTCCCATTACGCCTGGATGGGCCGCTTCGCCACGGTCGCCGGCATTCTTCTGTCCATCGGGTGCGCCTATTTCGCGAGCAACTTCTCGAATGCCATGGATGTCGTGCAGCTCGTCTTTGGCTTCGTGAACGCCCCGCTCTTCGCGACGTTCGTGCTCGGCATGTTCTGGGCTCGCGCCACCGGCACCGGCGCCTTCGTCGGCCTGCTTTGCGGCACCGCCACCTCGGCCATTTTCCACGGTCTCACGCTCGCCACCGGCAACGTCCCCGGCGTGAAGGGCGGCTACTTCGCGGAAATGCTCGGGATGCATCCCGCCATCTATCCAAGCGAAATGGCCCAGAATTTCTGGCTCGCGATCTGCGCCTTCGCTGTCTGCCTGCTGGTCACCGCCGGCCTCTCCATCGCCACCCGCCAGACCAAGACCCTCGACGACCTGCGCGGCCTCGTTTACTCGCTCACCCCGCGCATCGTGAACGACGAATCCGCCTGGTATCAGAAACCCGCGTTCGTCGGCGTCATTCTTCTCGTCGGCTGCCTCATCCTGAATATCATCTTCTTCTAACGCTATGGGCCTCGATATCCGCCTCCCCATCGGCCTGATGTTTTCTCTCATCGGCCTCCTCATGACCGGTTACGGCCTCTGCACCCCGACCGCGATCTACGAGCGCTCGCTCGGCATCAACGTCAACCTCTGGTGGGGACTCGTCCTCGTCGTCTTCGGCGGTTGGATGCTTATCTCGAGCCTCCTGCCCGAGAAAAAGAAATAGCCGCGTCTCAGGATGGCTTCGCTGCGACGAGGTGGATCATCGGCCACTGCCAGGTGATGCGCCCGTCCTCCTCGGCCAGCGAATAATACTCCCGCACCGGCCGCGACGCGTTCGCAACCAGCTTTCGCACCCGCTCGCGATTCACCGCCGAGGTCGCCGCCGTTTCGAAATACCATTCGAGATCGGGCTGCTTGCGCCGGCGCACTTCGCACCGCCGCACGTCCAGCCCCGCACCGGCGCAAAGTTGCCGCCACACCGCCGGCCGTAAAAAACGTCCGTGGCTCGGGTCGCGAAATTTTTCGACTTCATGCAACCAGGCCTCCGCCTCGGGGCGATCGTCGGGCGCGGTGCCATCGACGACGATCAGGAATCCCCCCGGCGCCAGCACTCGCGCCGCCTCGCGCACGAATGCCGCCGGATCGCTGAAATGATGCGCCGCCACGCGGCACGTCACGATTTGAAAGCTTCGGCCGGAATACGGCAGTTCCTCCGCCGCATGCTGTCGCGTTTCCGGCAGGAACCCCTCCTCGTCGAGGAGTTCCGCCGCCCGGTCGAGCATCTGCTGCGAAATGTCCGCCAGCGTCACCCGGTAGCCGCGCCGGGCCAGCCACAGGGCGGTATGGCCGCCACCCGTGGCCACATCCAGCGCCAGTCCTCCGACGGGCAGGTCAATTCCCTCCACCGTCGCGTCGAGATCGGAAACATCCGCCAGCACGTGCGACCGCCCGTAACGCTGGCTCTGCCGGTCAAACTGCGCCTGCGACGCCCGCTGCGAGTCGTCGAGGTTCATCGCACCTCGAGAATGAACACCAGCCGTCCCTTGCCCCAGGCCGGGCCCCGAATGTAGAGCGGTGCACCGCGCGCCAGTTTCACCTTCGACGTCACCACCAACTTCTTCCGCACGAAAAGATCGAGCTGCACGGTGTAGGACGTCGCGTCCCGATCCAGACACCGCACTTTCAGGAAAACCACCTTCGACGGCACGATCCACGCCCCCACGCCCTCGCGCAGGTTCTGCGTCTTCTCACCAAGAAGGTAGAATGTGTTGAAGCCAAAGACCGGGCGCAGCCCGCGGACATAGGGTGCGATTTCCTTCGGGGCGGCTTTCGCCGGATGCTCGTTCGTCGCCAGCACCAGCGCCGCCCAGATGTTGTCCTCCGCGCGCGCGGCTCCCGCGACCGCCAGCATTGCCAGCGCCACCCAGAAAATCGCTCCGAACCTGCGACCACCCATCCCTATTTAATCCGTTCGTTCGCCGGGATGTAACCCGCGTCGGTCACCCACAGTACCGCGCCCTTGCCGCCCGGCGCCGCAAAGGCATACGCGCCGAGCTTCGGGTCGGACGACCGCGCATCGACGACCTGCGAAATGAATTGCGACTCGGTCGGCGCGCCGCCATTGCGAGGCACGAGCACGAACGACAGGGCCGCCGCGACGGCGAGCAGGAACGCGCCGGCCCAAGCCAATCGCCCCGCCGAAAACCAGCCTCGCCCGACAACCTCGCGAGCGCTCTCCGTCTTTGGCTCCTCGCGATGAATCGCCGCAAGCACCTGGCTGTTCAGAAAATCCGCGTGCGGCATCGGGGCGGGAACGAGCGTCTCGCGCAACAGCCCACGCAGCTTCGCCCATTCCGTCGCCTCGGCTCTCGCCGCCTCGCAATCGGGCAGCCCGGCCTCGAACCTCTCGCGTTCGTTCTCATCGAGCGCGCCGTCGAGCCACGCGGTGTATCGCTCCTCAAAGTTGTTCATAAAGGTCTCGCAGTTGATCTTGCAGTTTCTTCCGGGCGTAAAACAAACGCGACATCACCGTGCCGAGTGAACACCCGACCGTATCGGCGATTTCCTGATACGACAAATCCTCGATCTCCTTGAGCACGATCACCGCCCGGTGGTCGTCGCTCAACGTGCCAAGCGCCTGCTCGAATCGCGTCCGGATCTCGGCGCGGTCCAGACTCTCGCTCGGCTTGGCCGGCTGGGACGGAGTCGTGCGCGAGGCCGCGTCGATGGCCATTCCCGGCACCGCATCGAACTCCGTCTGCGGATGCGACTGCCGTCGACGCACCACGTCGATGGAGGCATTCGTCGCGATCCGGGTGAGCCAGCTCCGCAGGCTGGAGGTGCCGTCGAACCGCGCGAGGCTCCGCCACGCGCGCACGAAAGTGTCCTGCGCCACGTCGAGAGCCTCCTCGTGATTTCGCAAAATGTGATAGGCGACCATGTAAACTCGATCCCGGTGGAGCGTGATGAGCTGGTCGAAGGCCGTTGTTTCGCCCGTCCGACTGCGCGCCAGCAGGTCGGCCTCGTTCGCCAGTTCGCCACTATCCATGTTTGGAGACGCGCGCGGCCCGGCTTTATTCAAACAAATTTCACGACTCGCCCCGTCGGCGGCGCAACTCCGCGCGGAACTCTCCCATCATGTCCACGATGCGTTCACGGATGGGGAAAAGCAGCTCGTTGACCTGCCCGAGATCGTCGTCGTCGATCAGCCCCGCATAGCGCAGGCGGCTGGCGGCCCCGAGGGCGTCGTTCGCCGCCTTCAGGCTCCGCTTGAGGTAGGCGATCGTCATTCCGACCTCGGAAAAATCATCCCCGCACAGCGCGGCCGCGAGCTTGGCGCCGCAGATCGCCACGCGCGTGGCCAGCTCGACGGCGACGGGATGGTCCTTCAGCGTCTCGCGCTCCTCGACCATCGTGAAAACACGCCGATTGAGCTCCATGCTCTGCATGTAAACCTCGGACTGCTGAAGCTCCTCGAACTCCTCTTCGTCCTCGTCGGATTCCTCATCTTCCGCGTCCTCTTCATCCTCCTCCGCGGTGTCGAGCCAGTCGGATTCCTCCTCGTCGTCATCGTCGTCCGAGTGGTTCCAGCCCATCTCGCGCGCGATGATCTCATCCCGCTCGGGATGATCCTGATATTTCTCGAACAACTGGAAATATTGCTCGGTCTTGCGGTCCTGCTGCTGGAGAAATCGTTCCCATTGATACTCGTCCCAGAGCTCGGGACACCCGGAATTCTCTTCGGCCATTACCTTTTCCTTAATTCACGCCCGGATCGGCTGCAATGGGTTTTTCATCGGCTGTCGGAGCGACCTTCATCGTCTGCAAACGCAACTGCCCGCAGGCCGCCGCAATGTCGTGGCCCTTCTCACGCCGCAGCGTCGCCACCGCTCCTCCGTGCCGCAGCACGGCCAT
>Ga0207649_10000220_pt1 | contig 46886 bp, 26 predicted proteins | sample KBSC43metaG_FD_184317 | JGI IMG/M metagenome (GOLD analysis project Ga0207649, IMG submission 184317) | Corn rhizosphere microbial communities from Kellogg Biological Station, Michigan, USA - KBS C4-3 metaG (SPAdes) (version 2) | ecosystem: Host-associated > Plants > Roots > Rhizosphere > Soil ... | reverse complement strand
AAGATCGGCTCCCAGCAGATCGACGGCTCAATCCGCACCAAACTCAACAATCTCGCTTCGGCAATGAAGGGCTGAAAATGGACATCCGCGCCGCAGAAATCTCCAAGGTCATCCGCGACCAGATCGCCAGCTTCGGCACCGACGCCGAAGTCTCCGAGGTCGGCACCGTTCTTTCGGTCGGCGACGGAATCGCCCGCATCTACGGCCTCGACAACGTCCAGGCCGGCGAGATGGTCGAGTTCGCGGCAAGCTCCGGCGGAGCCGCGATCAAGGGCATGGCGCTCAACCTCGAGGCCGACAATGTCGGCGCCGTCATCTTCGGCAACGACAGCGCGATCCGCGAGGGCGACACCGTCCGCCGCACCGGCACCATCGTCGACGTCCCCGTCGGCAAGGCGCTTCTCGGCCGGGTCGTCGACGGCCTCGGCAACCCGATCGACGGCAAGGGCCCGATCGAGACCACCGAGCGCCGCCGGGTCGAGACCAAGGCGCCGGGAATCATCCCGCGCAAGTCGGTGCACGAGCCGGTGCAGACCGGCCTCAAGGCGCTCGACGCCCTCGTCCCCGTCGGCCGCGGCCAGCGCGAGCTGATCATCGGCGACCGTCAGACCGGCAAGTCGGCCGTCGCGCTCGACACCTTCATCAACCAGCGCAAGGCCAATGCCGGAGACGACGAGAGCCAGAAGCTCTACTGCATCTACGTCGCCATCGGCCAGAAGCGCTCGACCGTCGCCCAGATCGTCCGCGCGCTCGAAGAGAATGGCGCGATGGAATATTCGATCGTCGTCGCCGCCACCGCCTCCGAGCCGGCGCCGCTCCAGTTCCTCGCGCCCTATACCGGCTGCACGATGGGCGAATATTTCCGCGACAACGGCATGCACGCCGTCATCGTCTACGACGATCTTTCCAAGCAGGCGGTCGCCTATCGCCAGATGTCGCTTCTTCTGCGCCGCCCGCCGGGCCGCGAGGCCTATCCGGGCGACGTCTTCTATCTCCACTCGAGGCTTCTCGAGCGCGCCGCGAAGATGAACGAGGATAACGGCTCGGGCTCGCTTACCGCGCTCCCGATCATCGAGACCCAGGCGGGCGACGTGTCGGCCTACATCCCGACCAACGTCATCTCGATCACCGACGGCCAGATCTTCCTCGAGACCGAGCTTTTCTATCAGGGCATCCGTCCGGCCATCAACGTCGGCCTCTCGGTGTCGCGGGTCGGCTCCTCGGCTCAGACCAAGGCGATGAAGAAGGTCGCCGGCTCGATCAAGCTCGAGCTCGCCCAGTATCGCGAGATGGCGGCCTTCGCCCAGTTCGGCTCGGACCTCGACGCCTCGACCCAGCGCCTGCTGAACCGCGGCGCTCGGCTGACCGAGCTTCTGAAGCAGCCGCAGTTCAGCCCGATGCCGGTCGAGGAGCAGGTCGTCTCCATCTTCGCCGGCGTGAACGGCTATCTCGACACGGTGCCGGTCAACGCCGTCACCCGCTTCGAGAGCGCGCTGCTTAGCCACGTCCGTTCGGACCATGGCGAGGTGCTGTCGAAGATCCGCGACACCAAGGCGCTGGACGACGACACGGCCGGACAGCTCAAGTCGATCATCGGCGATTTCGCCAAGTCGTTCGCGTGATTCGTGCCCCGGCGAAGGCCGGGGTTCAGACCGGGTCCCGGCCTCCGCCGGGAAACTAAGAGGAAAGAATGGCCAGCCTCAAGGCGCTCAAAGGGCGGATCGCGTCGGTCAAGTCGACGCAGAAGATCACCAAGGCGATGAAGATGGTCGCCGCCGCGAAGCTGCGCCGGGCGCAGTCGGCGGCGGAATCCGGCCGTCCCTATGCCGAGCGGATGGAAGCGGTGATGGCGAGCCTCGCCGGCAAGGTCGCGCGAAGCCCGCAGAGCCCCAGGCTGCTGGCCGGCACCGGCGCCGATCAGACCCACCTGCTCGTCGTCTGCACCTCCGACCGCGGACTCGCCGGCGCCTTCAACACCAACATCGTGCGCGCCGCCCGCAAGCAGGCCGACGATCTCATCCGCCAGGGCAAGACGGTCCAATTCTACCTGGTCGGGCGCAAGGGCCGGGCGGTGATCCAGCGCCTCTATCCGCGCCAGATCGTCCACCAGCACGACACCAGCGCGATGAAATATGCGAGCTTCGCCGACGCCCAGGCGATCGCCAACGACATCATCGCGCGCTTCGAGGCGGGCAATTTCGACGTCGCCCACCTCTTCTACGCCCAGTTCAAGTCGGCCATCCTCCAAGTGCCGGTGTCGAGGCAGATCATCCCGGTGCCGTTGCAGGCGCCCGACTCCTCGGTGGCGTCAACTTCGCGTGACCTTTCGACCGCGGGCGTCGAATATGAGCCGGACGAGGACGAGATCCTCGCCGCCCTGCTGCCGCGCAACATCGCCGTCCAGATCTTCCGCGCCCTCCTCGAGAACGCCGCTTCGGAGCAGGGCAGCCGGATGGCCGCGATGGACAATGCCACGCGCAACGCCGGCGACATGATCAACCGCCTGTCGATCGCCTACAACCGGCAAAGGCAGGCGGCGATCACCACCGAGCTCGTCGAAATCATCTCGGGCGCCGAGGCGCTCTGATCGGCTGTTCCCCGGCGAAGGCCGGGGCCCAGCGGAAGTTGGAAAAGTGGGCCCCGGCCTCCGCCGGGGAACAAGAAGGAAGAGAAGAATGGCCACCGCCGCAACCGACCGCCCGCAGGGCAACGCCACCAACAATATCGGCCGGATCAGCCAGGTGATCGGCGCCGTCGTCGACGTGACGTTCGACAGCGACCTGCCGGAGATCCTCTCCGCCCTGGAGACCGACAATAACGGCAACCGGCTCGTCCTCGAGGTCGCCCAGCATCTCGGCGAAAGCACGGTCCGGACCATCGCGATGGACTCGACCGACGGCCTCACCCGCGGCCAGCAGGTGCGCGACACCGGAGGCCAGATCCGGGTGCCCGTCGGCCCGATGACGCTCGGCCGAATCATGAACGTGATCGGCGAGCCGATCGACGAGCGCGGCCCGATCGGCCACACCGACACCGCCCCGATCCATGCCGACGCGCCGCTCTTCGTCGACCAGTCGACCGAGAGCTCGATCCTTGTCACCGGGATCAAGGTCATCGACCTCCTCGCCCCCTACGCCAAGGGCGGCAAGATCGGCCTGTTCGGCGGCGCCGGCGTCGGCAAGACCGTGCTCATCCAGGAGCTGATCAACAACATCGCCAAGGGCCATGGCGGAACCTCGGTGTTCGCCGGGGTCGGCGAGCGCACCCGCGAGGGCAACGACCTCTATCACGAGTTCCTCGAGGCGGGCGTCATCGCCAAGGACGAGAATGGCAACCCCACCCCGACCGGCTCGAAGGTCGCCCTCGTCTTCGGCCAGATGAACGAGCCGCCGGGCGCCCGCGCCCGGGTCGCCCTCTCCGGCCTCACCCAGGCGGAATATTTCCGCGACGTCGAGGGCCAGGACGTGCTGTTCTTCGTCGACAACATCTTCCGCTTCACCCAGGCCGGCTCGGAAGTGTCGGCCCTGCTCGGCCGAATTCCTTCGGCGGTGGGCTACCAGCCGACCCTGTCGACCGACATGGGCGCTCTCCAGGAGCGGATCACCTCGACCAACAAGGGCTCGATCACCTCGGTCCAGGCGATCTACGTGCCCGCCGACGATCTTACCGATCCGGCGCCGGCGACGTCGTTCGCCCACTTGGACGCCACCACCGTTCTGTCGCGCGCCATCTCGGAGCTCGGAATCTACCCGGCGGTCGACCCGCTCGACTCCACCTCGCGCGTCCTGACCGCGCGCACGGTCGGGCAGGAGCATTACGACACCGCCCGCGCCGTCCAGGAGATCCTCCAGCGCTACAAGTCGCTTCAGGACATCATCGCCATCCTCGGCATGGACGAGCTTTCGGAAGAGGATAAGCTGGTCGTCAGCCGCGCCCGCAAGATCCAGCGCTTCCTGTCGCAGCCCTTCCACGTCGCCGAGGTGTTCACCGGAATCCCGGGCAAGTTCGTCCAGGTCGACGACACGGTCCGCTCGTTCAAGGCGGTGGTCGACGGCGAGTACGACCATCTGCCCGAATCCGCCTTCTACATGGTCGGCGGGATCGAGGAGGCGGTCGAAAAGGCCCAGCGACTGGCGGCGGAAGCGGCCTGATAAACCTCCCCTCCCTGCACGCAGGGAGGGGCCGGGGGTGGGTGCGTTCGAAATTGGCCGCATCCGTCCTCAAGCGTACCCACCCCCATCCCCTCCCTGCGCGCAGGGAGGGGGGTAGGATTTAGAAAAATGGCCGATCTCCACTTCGAACTCGTCACGCCCGAGCGGCAGGTCCGCTCCGAGAGCGTCTTCATGGTCGTGGTGCCGGGGACCGAGGGCGATTTCGGAGTCCTCGCCGGCCACGCGCCCTTCATGTCGACTCTGCGCAACGGCGACATCGCCATCTACCGGTCCGGCTTCGGCGACACGCCCGAGCGGATCCCGGTCGAAGGCGGGTTCGCCGAGGTCAGCGAGGCGGGCCTCACCGTTCTCGCCGAGCGCGCCGAGGTCCCCGCGGCCTGAACCGCCTCCCCCTCCCGGCCGCGAGGCGATCGGGAGGGCAAGGCGAGCCGAGGCGCCCTAGTGCGCCTCGACCACCACCGAGAGCACGGGAACTTCCTGCGGAGCCGCCGCGCCGAGCATCGCCGGGGCCGCCCCCGCGGACGCCGGAATCATGGCGCGGAAGTGCAGATACCCTCCCGTCGCCAGCTGCTTGCGACCGCGCAATTCCGCCAGTGCCGGACCGAGCGGCAACGTGATCACGACGTTGCCCTGGAGCATCAGGTGGCCGAACGGCGAGAAGCTGCCCACCGCGACGGCGGGACCGCCCGGCGTGGTGCTCGCGACGATGTCCAGCGACTGGCCGCGCGCAAGATGCGGCGCCGGCACCTCCACCTTGACGATCAGCTCCTGGCTCGAATTCGGACGCGCGAGCTGAAGCAAGGCGGGCTGGAGCTTGACGGCGACAGCGCTTCCCGACCCTGCCGTCAGCATCCCGGGACCGCGCACCACCTCGCCGACGAAGCGGCGGACCGGAAGCCGGCGCCGTCCGCCGAGCAGCGGTGAAGGCCCCCTCTGGGCGCCGACGCTTCCCGGCTGATAATCGTAGCCGAAGATTCCGACCGTGGTGTAATCGCCCGCGCGGGTCCGCGTGACCGGGTTTCCCGACGCGTCGACGAAGAACAGGAACTGCTCCAGCGCCCATTTGTCATATAGCGGCCCCTTGGGCGGAAGGACGTTCGGGTTGCCGCTGCCCTGCGCCGTCGTCCACGCCGTCCAGAGGCGCTCGATATTGCTGTGGTGGAGATAGAAGAGCGGGTCGACCGGCGACAGGAATGCCTGCATGAAGCCGCCGATATTGCCCTGATAGGTGCATGTGCCCTGGCTCATCACGTTGACGATGCCGCCGGTATTGTTGTGCACCTTGTTGTGCGCCGCGCTTTCGAGAAGGCCGAACGTCTGCGCGGGCAGGCTGTGGTTGGCCGACGCGCCGCTTGAGAAAGTCATATAATCCTGCGGCGCCATGGCGGCCTTGAGGGTCGCAGGGCTGACCGCCGGGGCCGTCTTGCAGTCGAGGATGGGGTTCGGGTTGCGCACCTGCGGATAGGTTGCTCCGCCGCCCGACGCCGGGAAGAAGACCGGGAAGTTCTCGTTGGACGGGTTGGTGATCTGGTCCCACAGGATCGCATTGGAGTTGATGCCGCGCGCCTGGAGCTGCGCCAACTGCGCGCCCTGCCAATAGGTGGTGCCGGCCAGCGCCGGCTGGAAGGCGGACTGGAACGTGCCGAGATTCTGGATGAAGGCGCCGCTGCCGGGCGTCAGCACGCCCTGGTACATGGACGCGGGGACCTGCGGGTTCGCGGTCCAGTCCCAATAGGGGAAGGCGAACCCCTCGAAGCCGCTGAAGCGACGGACGATCTGCTCGGCCCAGCCGGTGAAGGCGCGGTGCCAGGGGTAGAGCCACCAGTTCATGTGGGGGCAGTCGAGATAGTGGGTGAAGGCGAGCCGGTACCAGTTGCGCGGGTCGCTCGGCGGCAGCGCCAGCATCTGCTTGATCGCGGTCTGGTAGTAGCCGAGCATCTGCTGGCCCTGCGGGCTCATCACGTTGTAGCGGCGCCAGCGCGCCGGCGCCTGAGCCCGCGCCGGAGTCGTCGGGAGGATCGCCGCCGCCGCGACGGCCGCCCCGCCGGTCAGCAGACCACGCCTCGAAACTGGCATTTTCGTGCTCTCGCTCATCTTCGACACCCCTGTTCACGGCCGGACCGGCCGGTGCGCGGCGCCCGCCCCCGGGCGCCGTTCCAGGGGTCATGCTAGGAGCCGGCCCCGGCGCGGGCGAGCCGAACCTTCCCCGATTTGGATGTAAGGCCGGAGCGCCGCTTCGGGCGGTTAGGCAATTGTCAAAGTTTCCCGCCTATTCACCCTTCTCGACACGAGACCGGCAGGGCGAAGGGTTCCAGACGAGATGAGTGCTTTCGGACGGCGCGGCGGTGCGAACGGCAATGGCGGCGGCAGGCCCAGCTTCGGCGTGGCCCGCCCGATGAAGGGCCCGGGCGGCGGCGGCGCTCCCCTCTCCCTGGACGGCGGAGACCAGTTCCCGCCGCTCGACGACCTTCCCTTCGCCGGCGACGACAGCTTCGGCGCCCCGGCGCCGGCCGAGAAGGCCGACGCCATGACCCGCCTGGCCGAGCGCCAGGCGCTTTCCTCCGAGGCTCCGACCTCGAAGAACGAGGGCTTCGAAGCCTCGATCCACCGGATCAAGGAGCAGGTCCTTCCTCGTCTTCTCGAGCGGGTCGACCCCGAAGCCGCGGCGACCCTCTCCAAGGACGAGCTCGCCGAGGAATTCCGGCCGATCATCGGCGAGGTGCTCGCCGAGCTCAAGATCAACCTCAATCGCCGCGAGCAGTTCGCGCTCGAGAAGGTGCTGGTCGACGAGCTGCTCGGCCTCGGTCCGTTGGAAGAGCTGCTCAACGATCCCGAGATCAGCGACATCATGGTCAACGGGCCGAACCAGACGTTCGTCGAGAAGAAGGGCAAGCTCCAGCTCGCCCAGATCCAGTTTCGCGACGAGGAGCATCTGTTCCAGATCGCCCAGCGGATCGTCAACAAGGTCGGCCGCCGAGTCGACCAGACTACCCCGCTCGCCGACGCCCGCCTCCAGGACGGAAGCCGCGTCAACGTCATCGTTCCGCCGCTCTCCCTGCGCGGCACCGCCATCTCGATCCGTAAGTTCTCCGAGAAGCCGATCACCGTCGACATGATGCGCAACTTCGGCTCGATGTCGGAGAAGATGGGGACGGTCCTGAAGATCGCCGGGGCGAGCCGCTTCAACATCATCATCTCCGGCGGCACCGGCTCGGGCAAGACGACGATGCTCAACGCCCTGTCGAAGCTGATCGACCCGGGCGAGCGCGTCATCACGATCGAGGACGCGGCCGAGCTTCGGCTCCAGCAGCCGCACTGGCTTCCGCTCGAGACCCGGCCGCCGAACCTCGAGGGCCAGGGCGCGATCACCATCCGCGACCTCGTCATCAACGCCCTTCGTATGCGTCCCGACCGGATCATCCTGGGCGAGATTCGCGGAAGCGAATGCTTCGACCTTCTCGCCGCGATGAACACCGGCCACGACGGCTCGATGGCCACACTCCACTCCAACAGCCCGCGCGAATGCCTGGCGCGTATGGAGAACATGGTGATGATGAGCGACATCAAGGTTCCGAAGGAAGCGATCTCGCGTCAGATCGCCGACTCGGTCGACCTTATCGTCCAGGTCAAGCGCCTTCGCGACGGCTCTCGCCGCACCACCAACATCACCGAGGTGATCGGGATGGAGGGCGACGTCATCGTCACCCAGGAGCTGTTCAAGTTCGAATATCTCGACGAGACCGCGGACGGCAAGATCATCGGCGAGTATCGCTCGATGGGGCTTCGTCCCTACACGCTCGAAAAGGCCAAGCAGTTCGGCTTCGACCAGCCTTATCTCGAGGCCTGCCTCTAAGCCCGAAAGGGCGCGCCGGAGACGTTCGACGAGTCTCCGCCCCCGCGCTATCGCCGGTGCGTGCCTTCCTCGGCCATCCGCCGCGCCTCTTTCTCCGCCTCTCGCGCGCCCGCCTCCGCGTCGCGCGCCGCGATACGGGCGGTCTTCGCCTGGTCGACCGCCTGCCACGCCTGACGCTGGGCCTGTTCCGCGACCGCCCGGATCGCTCCCTGAACGTCCTCGCGCTGCATCGCCGCCCTCACCCGGTGCTCGATCCTCGGCTGCGCGACGGCGAGCATCGCGCGCATCTCGGGATCATCGATCCGCCGGCCGCCCCGGCAGATGAAGTCCCGCGCGTCCGTATTCGCCTCGAATCCGTCCCAGCTTCCCGGCGCATAGCCGCACTTCGCCTCGACCAGGGCCCGCTCCTCGGGGGTGAAGAAGGGGCCGTCGCCCTTGATCGCCCGCTCGATCGCGGCGCCGAGCCGATCGCCGGCCGCCTTCGCCGCCGCCGGCCTTTCGGCCGACGCCCCGCCCGAAAGCGCCATCGCCAGCGACCCGGCCACGACCAAACCCAAAGCCAAACGCATCGCGCCTCTCCTCACCTGCTACGTTTGTAGCTGTTACAAACGTAGCATAGCAAGTCAAGCCTCGATCGCCGGGCGCCCGTCGGCCGGCCGTGCGCCGTCAGTCCCCTCTGTCGCCCTCGTTCTTCGGCTTCTTCGTCTTCGCGTGCTGACGAACGTCCTGGCTTAACGAGCGGGAGACGTCGTCGCTTTCCTCGAAGCGGCCGTTCTCGTCGCGGCGGACATAGCGTTTGTCGCCCTCGTGGGGCTCGATCAGTTCGCGCTGGGCCATGGGATTCTCCTTTCCGTTGCACCGGTGAGAATCCCTGGATTCCGGCTTCGTTCCCGCGAAGCCGGCGCTCGACCTAGCTTTTGGCCGCCAGGGCCGCGGCGGCGACGGCCAGGATGAAGGCGAGGATCTGGATCAGGTGCCAGGGCATCAGGCCGGGGCGGTCGAGGTTGGCGCGCTTTGCTCGGCGATGCTCCGCCCAGGCGGCGAAGGCGGCCACGGCGAGGAGGAGCGCGGCGGCGACCCAGAGCAGGTCGGCGGGTGTGAGGTCGTCCAGGTCCATCATTCTTCGCCCGCATCATTCGCGATGAAACGGATCCCTATTTGGCCAGCTTGTCGACCTTCGCCTGGAGCGCGGCGAGCTCGGCGCGGAGCCGCTCGATCTCCGCCTCGCGCTCGTTGCCCGAACCGGCCGCGCTGGAATCCGCCTTCTCGGCGCCGGGCGCGGCGGCCTGGAACATCTCCATGTTGCGCCGAGCCATCTCGGCGAAGGGATTGGCGGTGAAGGCGCCGGCGAAGGCGTCGCGAAGCTGCGACTGGCCCTGCTGGAAGGCGTCGAGGCTCGCTTCCAGATATTGCGGGACCATGCCCTGCATCTGGCCGCCGTACATCGAGATGAGCTGGCGAAGGAAGTTGACCGGAAGCATGGTCGCTCCGCGCGCTTCCTCGTCCATGATGATCTGGGTGAGGATGTTGTGCGTGATGTCCTCGCCCGACTTGGCGTCGACGACCTTGAACTCGCGCTTCTGGCGGATCATCTCGGCCAGACGCTCGAGCGTGATGTACGATGAGCTTTCGGTGTCATAGAGGCGCCGGTTGGCGTATTTCTTGATGATGACGACGTCATCGCCCGAGCCCGATGCGGCCATGAGCGGCTCCTCCACGGTGGAAGGTTCCGCACTAGCACCGAAGCTTTCCGCACCGCAACACAAGGCGGTCGATGCGGCTCGCGATAGGCCTCGCCCGCTTCCCCTGTTCCTCGATCTGCTGCGCCGCGAGACGGCCGGCGCCCCGGAGCGGATGGCGCGCGCGCTCGAAGGGCTTCGGCGCTACCAGGAGGCCGAGCGGAGCGCCCCGCCGGAGCAGCCCCCGGCGCTCGCCGAACGGCTCGGGGCGAGCCTTCGCGACTATGGCGGGGGCGGAGTCCCCGCCCTTTTCGTTCCGTCGCTGATCAATCCGCCTTCGATCCTCGATCTTTCGGAGGAGAAATCGCTGCTTCGCTGGCTCTCCCGGCGGGGCCGGGTTCGGCCGCTTCTGGTCGACTGGGGCGCCGATGTCGCCGCCCGGCGCGAACTGGGCGTCGCGGGTCACGTCGAGTCGATCCTGCTCCCGTTCGCCGAGGCGATCGGCGAGGCGCCCGCGCTGGTCGGCTACTGCCTCGGCGGGACGATGGCGCTCGGTGCCGCGTCGAGGACTCCGGCCAAGGGGGTCGCGACCCTCGCCTCGCCCTGGCGATTCTCGGCCTTCCCGGAGAAGTCGCGCCGCGGCCTCGAAAGCCTCTGGGCCGGAGCGCGCGCGACGGCGGAGCGGCTCGGAATGCTTCCCATGGAAGTGCTTCAAAGCGCCTTCTGGGCGCTCGACCCGGCGCGCACCGTCGGCAAGTTCGAAGCCTTCGCCGCGATGGGCGAGTCCAAGGCGCGCGACTTCGTCACCCTCGAGGACTGGGCCAATGACGGCCCGCCCCTGCCCGCGGCGGCGGCGAAGGAATTGTTCGAAGGCCTGTTCCGGGAGGATTGCACCGGCTCCGGCCGCTGGCTCGCGGCCGACCCGGCCCGGCTCCCCTGCCCCGTCCTCGAGATCGTGTCGACGGTCGACCGGATCGTCCCGGCGGCGAGCGCGGCGGGCGCCGGGGAGCGGATCGATCTGGCTCTGGGCCATGTCGGAATGGTGGTCGGATCGCGCGCCCGGGAGGCGCTTTGGGAGCCGCTCGAGGCGTGGCTTTCGCGGCTTTGGAAAAGCGGCTAGGGCGCGGCGAAACCCTTCAGGAGCCTGCCCATGACCGCCGCCACCGACGTCGTGATCACCGCCGCCAAGCGCACGCCCGTGGGCTCGTTCCTCGGCGCCTTCGCCGCCGTTCCGGCGCACGAGCTCGGCCGAGTCGCGATCGAGGCCGCGCTCGCCCAGGCGGGGGTCGCGCCCGAAGAGGTCGGCGAAGTCATCCTCGGCCAGGTGCTGACCGCCGCCCAGGGCCAGAACCCGGCGCGCCAGGCCTCGATGGCCGCCGGAGTGCCGAAGGAAGTGCCGGCCTGGGGCGTCAACCAAGTGTGCGGATCCGGCCTTCGCGCCGTCGCCCTGGCGACCCAGATGATCCAGACCGGCGACGCGAAGGTGGTCGTCGCCGGCGGGCAGGAATCGATGAGCCTTTCGAACCACGCCCAGGCGCTTCGCGCGGGGACCAAGATGGGCGGGCTCGAGCTGATCGACACGATGATCAAGGACGGCCTCACCGATGCCTTCAACGGCTATCACATGGGGATCACCGCCGAGAACCTCGCCGAGCGCTACCAGATCACCCGCGAGGACCAGGACGCCTTCGCGACCGCTTCGCAGAACAAGGCGTCGGCGGCCCGCGCCGAGGGCCGCTTCGCCGACGAGATCGCTCCGGTGACGATCAAGGGCCGCAAGGGCGACACGCTCGTCGAGCGCGACGAATATATCCGCGACGGAGTCGAGCAGTCGGCGCTGGCCGGGCTCCGCCCCGCCTTCCGCAAGGACGGCACGGTCACCGCCGGCAACGCTTCCGGGCTCAACGACGGAGCGGCGGCCCTGGTCGTGATGAGCCGCGAGGAGGCCGAGCGGCGCGGCGCCACGATCCTCGCCCGCGTCGCCAGCTGGGCGTCGGCCGGGGTGGATCCCTCGATCATGGGCATCGGCCCGGTTCCCGCGACCCAGCGCGCGCTCGCGAAGGCCGGATGGTCGGTCGCCGACCTCGACCTCATAGAGGCGAACGAAGCGTTCGCGGCGCAGGCGCTCGCCGTCGGCAAGGAGCTCGGCTGGAATGCCGAGAAGGTCAACGTCAACGGCGGCGCGATCGCCATCGGCCACCCGATCGGCGCGAGCGGCGCCCGGGTGCTGACCACCCTGCTCTACGAAATGGGCCGGCGCGACGCGAAGAAGGGCCTCGCAACCCTTTGCATCGGCGGCGGAATGGGCATCGCGCTTTGCGTCGAGCGCTGAGCGCGCCCGGCGAAGCCGTCGCGCGCGCGCCCCAACGTATGTTGCAGAACGGCTACAGTCGCTGAACTTTTGATGAACGTCAGGCCCGGCGCCCTTGCGCCCTAGGGTCGAATCGTATGTGGGTTAGTGCAGAGGTCGTGCGCGACAGGCGCGACCAATCAAGAGGGATGAATTCGGATGAGAAAATTTGGCCTGCTGGGCACCAGCGCGCTCGGCTCCTTTACCTTCGTCGGCCTTTCCATGGCGCTCGCGGCCCCGGCCTATGCTCAGGACGCGCAGAGCGGTCCGGGCAACGTTCCCCCGGCCTGCTCGACCATGCCCGAGGGCACGCAGCGCGACAATTGCCTCGCGGGCGAGGTCGAGACCGAGTCCGGCACGAACGCCAACGCGGCGACCGAGTCCAACGACTCGATCCTCGTCACCGGTTCGCGCATCCGTCGTCCGAACCTTGAGTCGACGGTTCCGATCACCTCGGTCGGCGGCGAAGAGTTCTTCCAGACCGCCCGAGTCTCGATCGGCGACGTGCTGAACGACCTTCCGGCCCTGGCCAGCACCTTCAGCCAGTCGAACTCGACCCGCTTCCTCGGCACGGCCGGCCTCAGCCTGGTCGATCTTCGCGCCCTCGGAACGGTCCGCACCCTCGTTCTCGTCAACGGCCGCCGCCACGTCGGCCAGGACGTGCTCAACAACGCGACCTCGGTCGACGTGAACACGATCCCGACGGACCTCATCGAGCGCGTCGACGTCGTCACCGGCGGCAACTCGGCGGTTTACGGTTCCGACGCCATCGCGGGCGTCGTCAACTTCGTGCTCCGTCAGAATTTCGACGGCATCCAGCTGCGCGGCCAGGGCGGCGTCACCACCTACGGTGACGGCGGCGCCTACTTCGTCAGCCTTCTCGCCGGCCACAACTTCGCCGACGGCCGCGGAAACGTCGCCATCAACGCGGAATATGCGCGCCAGCAGACGATCTTCGCCGACGGCCGCCGTTACTTCCAGAGCCAGGACGGCTTCCTGATCGTCGACACCGACGTCGCCTGCAAAACCCCGGGTTCGCCTCTTCCGGGCGAGGCCTGCGACAAGAACGTCAACGCCAGCAACAGCGACGGCATCCCCGATCGCGTGTTCTTCCGCGACATCCGCTCGGCCAGCCTTAGCAACACCGGCATCGTCCGCTTCGGCGGCACGGCGGCGACCTCCGCCCGCCAGCTCGCCGCGGGGCAGAATTGCGGCCTCGACCCGACGGGCACGCCGTACACCTGCAACTTCATCTTCCTCCCGAACGGCCAGCTGGTTCCGCAGACCGGAACTCGTGTCGCCGTCGCGCAGGGCAGCTTCATCGGCGGCAACGGCGAGAATTTCCGTGACGAGGGCCAGTTCCAGCTCCTGCCGCGGCTCGACCGGTACAACGTCAACCTGATCGGCCACTTCACGATCTCGGAGGCGTTCGAGCCGTTCATCGAGGCCAAATATGCCCGTACCGACACGTTCGGCGCCGGCTCGTCGGGCCCGGCGTTCATCCAGGGCACGACCCTCACCGCGTTCGGCGGCGACGCCGCTCGCGAGCAGGTCCGTCTCGACAATCCGTTCCTGACCGATCAGGCCCGGGCGGTCATCACCCAGCAGCTGACGATCGCGAACGGCGTCGCCCCGACCGGAGCGACCAAGTTCTCGGTCCGCGAGAACCTGCTCGGCCTCGGCATCCGCAACGAGAAGGCGCAGCGCGAGACCTATCGCGCCGTGGCCGGCGTTCGTGGCCAGTTCATGGGCGACTGGTCCTACGAGGTTTCGGCCAACTACGGCGAGTTCCGGGAGTCGACGAAGGTTCTGGGCAACCTGAACGTTCAGCGCTTCCTGCTCGCCAACGACGCCGTCCGTAACCCGGCCGGCCAGATCGTCTGCCGTTCGTCGATCGACCCGGCGGCCCGTATCGACCTGGTTGGTAACGCCGGCGTTCTCGCCAACGACGTCGCCGCCTGCGTTCCGATCAACATCTTCGGCGGTCAGTTCACCCAGGCTCAGCGGGACTATCTGCTCGCAGACACCACGTCGCACGGCAAGATCACGCAGTTCGACGCCAACGCGTTCGTTTCGGGCAACACTGGTCGCTTCTTCAGCCTCCCGGGCGGTCCGATCGGCTTCGTGGTCGGCGCCGAATATCGTCGTGAGACGAACCGGTACGTCCAGGATCCGCTCGTCTCGGGCGGCTACACCTTCTACAACGCCCTTCCGGACTTCGTTCCGCCGTCGTTCGCGGTGAAGGAAGCCTATGGCGAAATCCGGATCCCGATCCTGAAGGACATGCCGTTCTTCCACGAGCTGACCATCAGCGGCGCGGGCCGGGTGTCCAAGTACAAGGGCCTGAAGAAGGAGGTCTACGCCTATAACTACGGCGTCGATTGGGCTCCGATCCAGGACGTCCGCTTCCGGGCGAACTACTCGCGCGCGGTTCGCGCTCCGAACCTCGGCGAGCTCTACAGCCCGGCGGGTCAGAACTTCGCGCCTGGGTTCCAGGATCCCTGCGCCCGCGACCAGATCGGTCAGGGCACCAGCAGCCGTGCGGCGAACTGCCTCGCGGCCGGGATCCCGACGGACTACAACTTCCGTTACACCCAGTCCCTGCTGGTTCAGAGCGGCGGCAACCCGTTCCTGACTCCGGAGACCTCGGACTCCTGGACGATCGGCGGCGTTGTTCAGCCGCGGTTCGCTCCGGGCCTGTCGTTCACCGCGGATTATTACAACATCCGGGTGAACAACGTGATCTCGTCGGTCAGCGCGCAGTTCATCGCGAACCAGTGCTATGACCTCGCGGCGGGCAACTCCTTCTGCGACCTGTTCCAGCGGAACGGGACCGGGACCGGGCCGAACGAAGAGGTTCCCTTCCAGATCCTCGAGGGCAGCCTCATCCAGTCGAGCGTCAACTTCGCGAAGCTTCGCGCACGCGGCATCGACTTCGAGCTCGCCTACCGCCACCAGGTCGAGGGCATCGGCCGGATCAGCGGCCGCATCAACTGGACCCACCAGCTGACGCGCGAGAACTACACCACCCCGACGGATCCGAACTTCGCCAACCAGGTCCTCTACACCCTCGGCGTGCCGAAGGAGAGGGTCGTTGCGAACCTCGACCTGAAGAGCGGTCCGTTCACCATCGGCGGCCGGATGCGCTACCTCGGCAAGCAGGTCCTGAACGCGTACGAGGATTACTTCTCGTTCCAGGGCCGCGCGCCGCAGAACGCGGACTATGCGGATCGCCGCTTCTACCCGTCGGTCATCTACCTCGACGCTCGTCTCGCCATCGACGCCACCGAGAAGTTCAACTTCTACATGGGCATCGACAACCTTGCGAACCGTCGTCCCCCGCTCGGTGCCTCGGGCATCGGCGGCGGCAGCGGCATCTTCGATGTCCGCGGCCGGACCGTGTATGCGGGCGCCCGCGCGAAGTTCTAATCGCTCGGAGTGGCTTGAACTTGGAGGCCGGGGCATTGCCCCGGCCTCTCTTTTGTCTCGGCCGCGAGGCTCGCCCCCGGCCCCTTCGCGCCGCCCCTCCGCCGCCCGCCCAGGCTTCGCCTCACTCGCGGGTGGACAAAGGCCGCGTCTTGGACGAATCCCGGCCGATGCCGTTGCCTGGCCCCGACAGAGACATGGATCAGCTCGATCGGCTGGCGAGCGACCCTTCGGCCGGCGCGGAGGTGCACGAGGCACGGGGGCTTCTCCTCGAGGCGCGGGCGCGCCTTCCGGAAGCGGCGCAGGCGCTGTCCCGGGCCCTTGAGCTGGAACCGGGCCGGCGCGCCGCCGCCGAGGCGCGGGCGCGTATCGCCCTGAACCTGCGTGCCGAGGACGCGGTCGCCCACTGCCGCCGCGCGCTCGCCTTTCACGCCGCCGATCCGCAGATGCAGCTCCAGATGATCGAGGTGGTCGCATCCTATCTGGGAACGGCGGCCCAGCCCCTGTTCGAGGAGTTCGTCGAGGCTCACCCCGGCGACGTCGCGGCGCTGGAACGGCTCGCCGACCTGCGGGCGCAAAATGGCGAAGGCGATCGCTTCGCCGATCCTTTCGAAGCGTCGATCGCGCGTCACCCCGAACGGCGCGACCTCTACCTCGCCTTTGCCAGGACGCTGTCCCGTTCGCTCCGCCACGACAAGGCGCTGGACGTGGTCGAGCGCGCCCGAGCGGCATTCGGAGAGGCGGCCGACCTCGACCTGCTCGAGGCGCAGGTCGCCCTCCACGCCGGCCTCGAGGGCCGCGCCGAAGCCCGTCTCGCCGGTCTCGGCGGCGGCTCCCAGGCGAGCCTCGCGCGGGCCCAGTTCTACCTCCAGACGGCCCGCCCCGAAGCCGCGGCCGGGCTTCTCCAGGCAGCGGTGGACGCCAATGCCGGCGATCTCGCCGCCTGGGCCTTGCTGGCGGTGGCGTGGCGCGTCCTGGGAGACGAAAGGCACGCCTGGCTTTGCGAGCAGCCCGGCCTCTGCCGGGCGCTGCCGCTCCCCCTTGCCGAGGATGCGCTCGCCGCCGTCGCGGGCGCCTTGCGGGCCCTGCACACCGCGCGCGAGCAGCCGCTCGGCCAGTCGGTCAGGGGCGGAACCCAGACGGCGGGTTTCCTGTTCGCCCGCGAGGATCCGGACCTGGCGCGGCTCCGGGATTCCCTGGCCGAGGCCGTGAACGCTTACGTGGCCGGACTTCCCCCGTTCGATGCCACCCATCCGCTGCTCCGCCACCGCAACGGCAGGCTTGCGTTCGGCCCGAGCTGGTCGGTGCGGCTCAGCGGCGGCGGCTTTCACGTTCCGCACCTCCATCCCGGCGGGGTGCTCAGCTCCGCCTGCTACGTCAGCCTGCCCGAAGGTCTGGCCGAGAGCGGGTCGAAGGAAGGCTGGCTGGAGCTTGGACGCCCGCCACCCGAGCTCAAGGTCGACCTTCCGCCGATCATGACGATCCGCCCGCAGCCGGGCGTGCTGGCGCTTTTCCCGAGCTACCTGTTCCACGGCACCCGTCCGTTCCCGGCGGGCGAGCGCCTGACCGTCGCGTTCGACGTGGTCGCAAGCTGAGCCGCGGATGACCCGGCCCTCCCCTCTTTCCGCCTCGATCGGTGCGCTTCTCGGCGCGCGCCGCTTCGCCGAGGCCGCCCGAATGCTCCTCCAGCGCGCCTCGGCTGGCGACGGAGAGGCGTGCGAGCTCCTCGCCGACTGGCGGATCGCCGGCGACCTTGTCGGCCGCGACCTGGCGGCGGCGCGCGACCTGCTCGGCCGAGCGGCGGCGGCGGGACGTGTCGAGGCGGGGTTGCTCCACGCCGCCTTCCTGGCAAGCGGCACCGGAGGCCCGCCCGACTGGACGGCGGCACGCCGGACGATCGAGGGACTGGCGCCGAACGAACCTCGAGCCCGCGCCCAGATCGAACGGATCGAAGCGATGGACCTCGATCCGGACGGCGCCCCGGCCACCGCGCCGGCCGTCCGCCAGCTAAGCGAATCGCCTTATGCCGTCGCGTGCGAGGGGTTCGCGACCGCCGCGGAATGCGCCTATCTGATCCGCGCCGGAGAACCGGCCCTGAAACCGGCCATGGTCGTCGATCCGGCCAGCGGCCGCCAAATCCCGCACCCGATCCGAACCTCCGATCAGACGATGTTCGGGGTCTATAGCGAGGACCTCGTCGTGGCCGCGCTCAACCGCCGGATCGCGGCGCTGAGCGGCACCGGCCCCGAACAGGGCGAGCCGCTCCAGCTTCTGCGCTATCGGCCCGGTGGGGAATATCGGGCGCATATGGACGCCCTCCCCGCCGAGCCCAACCAGCGGATCGTCACCGTCCTCGTCTACCTTTCCGACGATTATGCCGGCGGCGAGACCCTGTTCCCCCGCTCCGGGCTTTCCTTCCGGGGGCGGACCGGCGACGCGCTGCTGTTCCGCAACGTCACGGCCGACGGTGAGCCGGACCCGATGGCGATCCATGCCGGCCTTCCCGTGACTCGCGGGGTGAAGCTGATCGCCTCGCGCTGGATCCGGCGCGATCGCTTCGCCTACCCGCCGCCGAGGCCGCTTCTAAGCCTGTAGGTCGGTCGGCGCGACCGCATCCTCGTGAAGAACCGTCGCCGCGTCCCAGCTGTCGCCGTCATAGGTGAAGCGGACATGATTGCCGCGCCGGAAGCCGCTTCCGTCCCAGGCGATCACCTGAAGCTCGATGTCGTTGTTGCGGTGGGCGTGGATCCAGTTGAAGCTCTGAAGCTCCTGGTTGCGGAGCCTGACCGACGTCGCCGTGCCGGCCTGAATGACCAGCGCGCCCCCGGCCCGCTCGACCATCTTGCGCGCCGCGGCGGCATAGGTGCGGTGGAAATGACCGGCGAGCGCCACCGTGACTCCGGCCCGGCACACCGCCCTCACCGCGTCCTCGTGCCGTCCGACGGCCTCGCTGAGCTCGGTCCCCTCGCCGATCGGCATGGAATAAAGCGGGTGGTGGGTGACGAGGATCCGGGTCTTCTCCGGAGCGACGGCGCCGAACCTATCCTCGATCATCCGCATCTGAGCGCGGTTGATCCGGCCGTCCTTGAAGGTGAGGGAGCGGGCGGTGTTGATCCCGAGCACCGCGACCGATTCGTTCTCGAACCACGGGCACAGATCGTTGGAGATGTAGCGCTTGTAGCGGTGCAGGGGCGCGGCGAAGCGGGTCGCCACGTCGTAGAGCGGGATGTCGTGATTTCCCGGGATGACGAGCAGGCGAAGGCCGGCGCCGCGAAGCCGGTTCAGATAGGCGGACGCCTGGCGGAACTGCTCGACCCGGGCGCGCTGGGTGAAGTCGCCGCTGATGATGACGAGGTCGGGCCGGTGCTGCTGCAGCCAGGCCTCGGTGCCGGCGACGACCTTTTCGTCATGAGCGCCGAAATGAATGTCGGAAAGGTGGGCGATTCGCGCGGACATTGGACGTGAACAGCCGAGCGGCGCGCGGGTTTCCCCCTTCTTCAGCCTTTGCGCGCTTCAGGATCGTTCCGAGGCGCGAGCCGGCATCGACCGTCCCTTGGCGGTGGACACTTTCAGCCCCGCCGAATATCTGCGCGCAATGCGCTTCGAAGATCTGATCGCGCCCGTGTCGACCGAGGAATTCCTTCGGGATTGGTACGGGAAACGGCCCCTGCACATCGACGCGGAGAATGCCGGGCGGCGCGGCCTCCTCGATTGGAACAAGCTCAATGAGCTGCTCGGCCTTCCCTCGCATTGGACCGAAGCGAACATTAAGCTCTTTTTCAAGGGCGTCCCGGTCAACGGCGACCTCTACCTCGACAGCGTCGAGACCCTCGGCGGAACGGTGCGCCGCGCGAATGCCGCCAAGCTGGACGTGTTCCTCCAGATGGGAGCCACCCTTCTGGCAGGCGCCGTGCACGAGATTTCGCCGCCGGTGCGCGCGCTCGCCGTCTCGCTGGCGGAGCAATTCGCCGGCCGGGCGGAAGCCAATGTCTACGGTTCGTTCAAGGGCATACAGGCGCTCGCTTCCCATTTCGACGTGCACGAGGTCTTCGCCGTCCAGTGCGAGGGCGAGAAGGTGTGGAACCTCTACGAGAACCGCGCCAACGCTCCGATCGAGGCGTTGCGCGCCGACAGGGCCCAGGCGGTCATGGACGCCTCGAAGGGCCGGGTGGCGATGCAGGTGCGGATGCGGCCGGGAGACCTGCTTTATATCCCCCGCGGCTTCTGTCACGACGCGCTGGCGAGCGCCGAGGCGTCGCTCCATGTCACCTTCTCCGTCACGCCGCTCGATGGCCGCGCCCTGTTCCGGATGCTGGAAGAGGAGGCGATCCTAGATCCCGCGTTCCGCGAATATCTCCCGGACGGACGCGGGAGCGATGCGCTGGACCTGGCGGAGCATCTGACCTCGCTCGGCGAGCGGATGATTCGGATCCTGGCGAGCCGCGGCTTCGCGACCAGGCTGGCCGACAAGCAGCGCCAATTGATCGACCGGAACGTGGCGCTCACTCTTCCCGAGCGTCGGAAGCTCGATTTCTACGCGCGCACGCAGCAGCCCGTCGAGCTCCGTCACGAGCCGTGCGAACTCCTGCTCAGCAGCGCGGGCCGAAGCCTGTCGCTCGGATCGGCGGCTCGAGCGGCGGAGTGGATTCTCGATCAGGCCGGATTCTCGAGTCAGCAACTCGCCGCCACCTTCCCCTATCTCGGCGACGCCGAGGTCGCGGACCTGGTGCGTCGGCTGGAGGAGATGGGGATTATCTTCGCGTACGAGCCCGAGATGTAGGCTGGCAGCCGGTCACCGCCACTCTTTGCGGTGCCGTCTCCCAAGCGTCGTCAGGAGCTCGTATTGGGAGAGGCCGGATTGGGCGGCGGCGGCGGGAAGCGCATAGTCGAGCTCCACCCATTCGCCCTCGGCGAGGTTCGGCGCATCGTCCGCGAGCACGGCGGTGAGATCCATCGAGACCCGGCCGGCGACGGGCAGCACGGCGCCTTCGAAAAACGCCCGGCCTCGGCCGGAGAAGCCGCGCAGATAGCCGTCGGCATAGCCGATGTTGAGGATGGCGAGCTCCCGCTCTCGATCCGCCGTGAAGGTCGCGCCGTAGCCGACGCTCGACCCGGCCGGGATGGGCTTGCGCTGCACGACCTGCGCCTCGACCCGGACGACCTGCCGGATATGGCCCGAGGCTTCGCCGCGGGGAATTCCGCCGTAGAGAGCGAGGCCTGGCCTCGTGAGGCCGAAGGCATAATCGGCGCCGAGGCAGATGCCGGCGCTGTTGGCGAGACTGTATCGACGCGCGGGGATTGCCTCGGCCAGCGCGGCGAAGGCGGCGCGCTGACGCGAGTTCATCTCGCTTTGCTCGTCGGCGCGGGCGAGATGGCTCATCAAGGTGTCGATCGTCAGCCCGTCGAGAAGGCCTGACCGCGCCTCATAGGGAGAGAGGCCGAGCCGGCCGATGCCGGTGTCGATCATCACGTCGCAGGGCCGCCCCGGCGCCGCCTGTTTCCAGAGCCCGACCTGGCGCGGCGTGTTGAGGACGGGGCGCGCCGGCGAAGCGGCGGCCGACGCGATGTCCTCCCCGGCCACTCCGTGAAGCACCGAAAGGGACGCTCCGCCAAGCGTGTCGATCACGGTATCGGCCTCCGCCCAGGTGGCGACGAAGAAGTCGCGGCAGCCGGCGCCGGCGAGACGCCGGACGATTTGGGCCGCTCCGAGGCCGTAGCCGTCGGCCTTCACCGCCGCGCCGCAGGCGGCGGAGCCGCTGCGCGAGTCGAGCCAGCGCCAGTTCGAGACGAGCGCTTGGCCGTCGAGGATCAGTCTGAGCGGGCTGTGGGGCACGAGAGGGCGGATAGCGCCCCCTCCCCGCTTATTCCAGTTCCTTGCCGGCCGTCTCGGGCAGCCAGAGCAGGGTCACGACGAGCGCCATCGCGACGACCGCGACCGTATACCAGAGGCCGGCGAACGGATCGCCGGTGCGCGCGACGATATACTGGCTGATGAACGGCAGGAATCCGCCGAAATAGCCCGTCCCGACATGATAGGGGATCGACATGGACGTGTAGCGCACCCGCGCCGGAAACAGCTCGACGAGCAAGGCCGCGACGGGCCCGAAGGTCATTCCCGAAAGCATTCCGATGACGACGATGGCGAGGATCACCTGCGCGGCCTGGCCGACCCCGGGCACGCTCTTCTCGAGCCGGTACCCGGCGGCCTTGAGGCTGGAGTCGAGCGCTGCGGGATCGGCGGGATCGATCGCGGGCATGCCGACGATCGCGACACGCGGCGCGGTGCCCGCCGGAGCGGCCGTCGTCGAGTAAGCGATGCCCTTCTTCGACAATGTGTCGAGGACCCGGCCGCAGGCGGTCGCCTGGACCTTGGCGAACGGATCGTAGCGGCAGTCGGCGCCCGAGACGACGACCGGATGCGCCCGCATCGCCGCCGAAAGCTCCGGATTGGCTGCCGAGGCCATCCAGTGGAAGAGTGGGAACATCAGCGCGATGGTGAGGGCATAGCCGATCACGATCGGCTTCTTGCGGCCCACCTTGTCCGAAAGCCAGCCGAACAGGATGAACCAGAACAGGCTGAACACCGCGGCGATGCCGATCATCAGCCGGGCGGCATTGTCGTCGATTCGAAGCGCGTTCTGGAGGAAGTAGAGGCCCTGGAACTGTGCGGTGTACCAGATGACGGTAAGCCCCGCCGCGATTCCGAACAGGCAGACGAGGATCATCCGCACCTTCGGCCAGCTGTCGAAGCTCTCCCGAAGCGGGTTTCGGGCGAGCTCGCCGGCCTCCTTCATGGCCCGGAAGACCGGGCTCTCCTTGAGCTTCAGCCGGACCCACAGCGACACGGCGAGCAGGACGAGCGAGAAGACGAACGGAACCCGCCAGCCCCACGCTTCCCACTGGGCCGGATCGACGAAATAATTGGCGACTAGGACGACCGCGACGGAGAGCAGGAATCCGCCGATCACGCCCGCCTGGATGAAGCTGGTGTAGAAGCCTCGGCGGCCGCGCGGGGCATGCTCGGCGACGTAGATCGCCGCGCCGCCATATTCGCCGCCGAGAGCGAGGCCCTGGAACAGCCGGAGGACGACGAGAAGGGCCGGCGCCGCCACCCCGATGGAGGCGAAGGTGGGGAGTATGCCGACCCCGGCGGTCGCGACGCCCATCAGCGTGATGGTGACGAGGAAGGTGTATTTGCGCCCGAGACGGTCGCCGAGCCAGCCGAACAGGATCGCTCCGATCGGCCGGACGCCGAAGCCGGCGCCGAAGGTCGCGAGGGTCAGAAGCAGGCCGGCGGTCGCGCTCGCGGACGGAAAGAAGAGCTTGGCGATGACCGTCGCGAGCGTTCCGTAGACGAAGAAATCGTACCACTCGAACACGGTGCCGAGCGTCGAGGCGAAGATGACCAGCCGGTCCCGCTTCGCGTCGATCACATGCTCCGCCTGCTTCGCTCCGGCCATTTCCGCCCTTTCCCTGTCGAAGCAAGCTTACGGAGGCTCGGCGCATCCCGCAACGCGCCTGCTCCGGGCGGCGAAGAAGAGAAGAAGAAGAAGAAGAAGAAGAAGACCCTCATCCCCACCTTCTCCCGCGAGCGGGAGAAGGGGCACAGCGGCGGGGCCCGAGCCCCCCCCTCCCGCTCGCGAGAGAGGGCGCCTTCTTCCCCTCTCCCGCTTGCGGGAGAGGGTAGGGTGAGGGCCTTCTTCTCGCTTCCCGCCACAGCGGGCCCGCGCCCCGCCGGTGCTTGTCCGCGGTGCCCAGCCGTGCTGCAAGGTAGCGATGAAGACGGGGTTCACTCTTCTCGATTGGGGGATCGTCGGCGCCTACGTGCTCGCCCTCGCCGTCGCGGGCTATCTGTCGACCCGGCGGCAGAGCGACGCGGAGGATTATTTCCTCGCCGGGCACCGGGTTCCGGTCTGGCTGGTCGCCGTCTCGGTCCTCTCGACCACCCAGTCGGCGGCGACGGTGCTCGGCGTTCCGGACTTCGGCTATCGCGGCGACTACACCTACCTCACCAGCTATATCGGGCCGCTTCTCGCCGCCTTCCTGATCGGCCGCTTCCTGGTGCCGCGCTTCTACGCGCTCCGCGTGACCACCGTCTACGAGCTGCTCGCCCACCGCTTCGACGCCCGGGCGATGCGGGCGGCGGGCGGGATGTACCTGATCGGTCGGGTGTTCGCGAGCGGCGCCCGGCTCTACCTCGCCGCCATCGCCATCGCGATGATCGTCTTCTCGAACATCGCGGCGCCCAGCGTCATGGCGGCCTCGGCCATTCTGGTCGTGTTCGGGCTCGTCTTCACCTTCGTCGGCGGCCTCCGCTCGGTGATCTGGAGCGACCTCGTCCAGGTCGTGCTCTACGTCGGCGCCGCAGCGATGGTTCTGTGCCTGCTGTGGAGCCGGATCCCGGCGCCCGCCGGCGAGATCTTCCACGCCCTGACGACGACTCCCGAGGGACAGGACAAGCTTCGCCTCGTCGATCTCTCCCTCGCGCCGGGCGCCGCCTTCTCGCTCCCCGCGACGCTGACCGGGATCACGCTCCTGTTCTTCGCCAGCATGGGCCTGGACCAGGACATCTCGCAGCGCTTCCTCGCCTGCCGCGACCCCGCGGAGGGCAGGAAGGCGCTCTACGTCTCGGTGCTCGCCTCGCTCCCCGTCGTCCTTCTCTTCCTCGCCATCGGCTCGCTGCTCTACATCGTCTACGACCGGCCGGACCTGATGGCCGGGGCGGGCGGCGGAGCGCGCGCGGGCGAGTTCCAGGGCGAGAAGATCACGATCTTCATGCACTTCATCCTCACCCAGGTGCCGCCGGGACTGCGCGGGCTGGTGGCGGTGGCGGTGCTCGCGGCCGCGGCGATCAATTCCGGCCTGATCTCGATGGCCTCGGTCCTCGTCCAGGACTTCTACCGCCCCTGGCGCGAGCGGCGCCGTCCGGCCGCCGAGGCGCATTACGTCCGCGCCGGCCGGGCCGCGATGGTCCTGCTCGCCCTGGCGCTTCTGGCGATGTCGGTGCTGTGCTATTATTGGCAGCGTTATACGGACACGCCGCTGCTCGAATTCGCCCTCGGCGTGATGACCTTCGCCTATTCCGGCCTGCTCGGAGTCTATTTCACCGCCTTGTTCACCCGCCGCGGCTCCTCCGCCTCGGTGATGTGGGCGCTGGCGACCGGCTTCGCGGCGATCGCGCTCCAGCAAAGCTATGTCGTCGACATGCTCGGACTGCCCGCCGCCTGGAAGGCGCTCGCCTTTCCCTACCAGCTGTGCGTCGGCACCGCGGTGGCCTTCGCGACCTGCGCCGCGGTTCCGGGCGGCGCATCGACGCGGGGCGCTGGGACGGGCATAAGCACCGGCGACGAGGGAGACCCATCATGAACAAGCTGCCCACCGCCGGACTCGCCGGACTGATCCTGCTCACCGCCGCCGCCTGCGCGACGACCGCGGCCGTTCCGAGCGTCGACTATGCCGCGATCCTCGCCGATCCGAGCCGCCCGGAAGCCGACCGGATCCGCGATTTAGACCGCAAGCCGGCCGAGATCGTCGCCTTCGCCGGCGTGAAGGCCGGCGACAAGGTCGCGGAGCTCGCCCCCGGCGGCGGCTATTTCACCCGCATCCTCAGCGGCGCGGTCGGACCGGCCGGCCGGGTCTACGCGATCGCGTCCAAGCCCTCCGCCGGCCTCCAGGCGCTCGCCGCGGCGCGCCCCAACGTCGTCGTCGCCGCCGGAGCGCCCGGCACGATCCCGGCGCCGGAGCCGGTCGACGTCGTCTGGACCACGCTCAACTATCACGACTTCAAGAACGTGAAGCTGGAAGGCGGCGGCGACGCGGCCGCGGTCATCAACGCCGCGGCCTTCAAGGCGCTGAAACCCGGAGGCACCTATTTCATCGTCGATCACGAGGCCGGAGCCGGGGTGGGCGCGTCGGCGAGCTCCACCCTGCACCGGATCGAAGGCGCCCTGGTCCGCCGCGAAGTCGAGGAGGCCGGGTTCCGCCTCGACGGGCAGAGCGACCTGCTTCGCCATCTTGCGGACGATCATAGCACGAAGGTTCAGGAGAGCGGGATCAGAGGCAAGACCGACCAGTTCATCCTGCGCTTCAGAAAGCCCCGCAAGTGACGATTTGCCGCGCTTCGGAAGCCGGAGCGCACCACCAGTAGAAAAAGCGCAGGTCGCGCAAGGCTGCCGAACAGCCGACGGAACGGCGACTCGAACACGGCCACGCTCGAAAGCTACATTGGTTATCGCGAGGTCAAGCACACGCTTTGCGTTTGCTGGCGCCGTTCTTCGAGCGACAAACTCCGTTGCGCATTCGATAAGTTCATGTTCGGCCACCGTTATTTTCGACTACACTGGTAAACAAGAACAGCTCGATTGACACTTTGCCGCAAAAGGGGATTCGCTTATAGTGAGTGAGCACGGATTACTTAGTCTACAAGGGGGTAGCTATGTCGTTCTCACGGCTTTTTCTTGGACTTGGTGCGACGACGGCGGCGGCGGCCATCGCCCTTTCCCATCCTTCTTCGGCGCAGACGATACCCAACGACGCGCAGGGCGGCTGCCCGGTGGCGGCGCCGGCGCTCGCGGCGATGTTCGTGGGTGGATCCGTCACTCTCGACGGAGAGGTGAAACCCGCCGACAGCACCCAGCCGATCGGCTCGTTCTGCGGCTTCTTCGACTGGAGCGAGCAGATGTTCCTGTGGCTGACCTCGCCGGCGCCTAAAAGCTACGGCGGCGGCGGCGGCCGGATCATGTTCTCGCCGAGCTTCTACACCGTCACTCCGATCGACCAGGCGACCGGGCGGCGAAGCTTCATCCGCAACGATCCTCGGCTGCCGATAAAGATGTTCCTGCGCACGACCGAGCTCGGTCCGCACATGCGCCCGGCGCTGATCTCCAGGACGGGGCAGGTGATCGAAGTGCAGCGGCAGGACCCGCGCCGCCCCGCGCCGCCGCTCGTCCGGCTCCAGTCCGGAGCGACCGCGCGGGTCGCCGACGTCAGGCGTGACGCCCGCGGCGCGCTCCAGTTCATCGACGCGTCGGGCCGGGCGCTCCAGGTGCGCAAGCTCGCCGGGCCGACGGTGAAGCGCCAGATGATCCAGATGCAGGACGGCCGCCGGGTGGCAATGCTTCCGGTCTCGACCGTCCGCGACGCGATCGCGGCGCGAAAGTTCGTTTTCAAGGGCGTTCCGGTCTTCTTCGACCTGAACGGCAACGTCATCGACGTCGAGCCCGGCCAAGCCGATTTCGGCGTGCTTCTGTCGCAGAACGGATCGCTCATCTACTATATAACGTCGGTAAACGACGTCTTCGCTTATTACCGCACGATGCAGGGGGCGCCGGTGGTCCCCGACCCGACGGCGCTCACCTTCCCGATGACGATGGCCGAGGCCAACACGATCAAGGCCTTCGCAGCGACCAAGGGTCACACGATCCCCGATCCCGAAGCGCTGGCGATCGAGACCAAGAGCAGCTGGATCGAAGCCAGCGCCGTCCCTAATCCCCAGGATTACGTCCAGGTGACGGCGACCGTCCCCACCTTCGACAAGTCCAACCCCGACATGTGGGTTCCGAACGGCCAGAAGAACGTGAAGCTGGTCATGGTTGGGATTCACGTCGTCGGCAGCACCGCCGGCCATGGCGAGATGCTTTGGGGCACGTTCGAGCATTTCGGCAACGCCCCCAATGCCGAATATCAATATACTTCGACCACCGGGCCCAAGACCGTCGGACAGAATACCGTCGGCACTTGGCTGTTCACCCCGAGCGGCGCCGGAACGCCGTTCAACGTCAGCCATGCGCATTGGGATGAGCCGACGGGCACGATCAAGGGCATGCCGCTCGGATCGCCCGTCGCTCCCACACCGATCCTGCGCACCAGCCCGTGGGGAATGCCCGGTTCCAATGCGGGCTCGAACACTCAGCTGATCTCGCTCAACTCGAGCGTGATCAACCAGCTGCTCGGAGGCGACGTTCGCAAGAACTACTTCCAGCTCGGGACGACCTGGACCAAGGGCGGACTGCCGCCGGAGACGGACGGCGCGCAGACCGGTACGACCCAGCTCGCCAACGCGACGATCGAATCCTTCGTCCAGGCCGATCCGTTCGATTCGCCGCCCAGTCCGGGACTCACCTGCTTCAGCTGCCACGGGTCGAACACCGTCAACGTCAGCCACATTTTCGGAGTCCTGAAGCCGCTTCCCTAGGAACCCGGCCCCCGGCAACAGGGTTAACCCCCTGTTTACCAACCCCGTTTACCACGACGGACGGGAACAGGGGGAACTGACCATGATCGGATTGATACTCGCCGCCGCCGCGCAGGGGCCGGTGCTGCTGGCCAGCAACGACGAGGCGCGGTGGAGAAATTTCATTCGCGCCAGCCTCGAAGGACCGCCGCCGGCGGAGCGCGGCTCGAACGCGCGGGTGAGGCAGCTTGAAAGCGTCGTGCGCGGCCTTCGCCAGGACGAAGTCACGCGGCGGCTTGCGGGTCCCTCGGGGCTCTGAGCCACGCGTCTCCCCAGCGCAGGCTGGGGCCCCAGGGGCGAATAACACTGCGCCTTCCACCCCTTGGGGGCCGAGCCTTCGCTGGGACACCGGGTTCGCGCCACCCGCCGGCCTCAACTCTTCGCGCGAACTTACCCGCGGTTGCGAACATAGCTTCCCGGCGCGGGCTCGATCGCCGCGAGCTTCCCGTCGCCGGGCACCCGCGCCTTGACCTTCTCGGCGCTCCCGTCGGCGCTTAGCCATGCCTGCCATTGCGGCCACCAGCTTCCGTCGCGCTTCTCCGCGCCGTCGAGCCACTGCTCGGCGGTGTCCGGCATCGCGTCGTTCACCCAATAGCCGTGCTTGTTGGCGCTGGGCGGGTTGATCACGCCGGCATTGTGGCCGCTTCCGCCGAGCAGGAAGCGCACCGGCCCGCCGAACAGCCGGGCGCTCTCGTAGGTCGCCGCCCAGGCGGAGACGTGGTCGTCCTTGAGGCTGATCGCGACGAGCGGGGTTTTGACCGCGCCGAGGTCGATGACAATTCCGTCCAGCTCGAGGCCGCCCTTGGCGAGCTTGTTGTCGCGAAGCACGTCCTTGGCCCAGGAGAGGAGAAAGGCGCGCGGGATGTGGGCGCCGTCGGCGAACCAGTAGAGGATGTCGCTGGGCGGCGCCTCCTGGTCGAGCAGATAATGGTTCACCACCGACGACCAGATGAGGTCGTTCGCCCGCACCGCCGAGAACAGCGCCTGGAGGTCCTGAGCGGCCATGAAGCCCTTGTGGAGCAGATGCCGCTCCATCGCTCGAAGCTGCTCCGGCTCGGTGAAGGTCGACCAGGTGCCGAGCTTCGAGAAGTCGAACAGGCTTCCGATCGTCGTGGCGGAGGCGGCGCGGTCCCCCTCCCCTTTCGACTCCAGCCAGGCGAGCGCCATCCCGACCAGGGTCCCGCCCATGCAGAAGCCGAACAGGTCGGCCTCGCGCTCGCCGGTCGCCTGCTCGATCGCGTCGAGCGCCGCGACCGGGCCCAGGCGAATATAGTCGGCGAGGTCCATGTCGGCGAGGTCCTGCCCGGGATTGACCCAGGAGATGACGAACACCGTATGCCCCTGCTCGACCAGCCAGCGGATCAGGCTCGACCTGGGCTGAAGGTCGAGGAGATAATATTTGTTCACCAGCGGCGGCACGTAGAGGATAGGCCGGCGGTACACCTGCTCCGTCGCCGGAGCATATTGGATGAGCTGCATCAGCGCGTTCTGGTAGACCACGCTGCCCGGAGTGGCGGCGAGCGTCACCCCGAGCTCGAAATCCTCGGCCGAGCGGCGCTTCACCAGGCCGCCGTCCTCCGCCGCGTCGGCGAGCAGGTTGGCGAGCCCGGTCAGGAGGCTGACCGACCCGGTGTCGATCGCCCGGCGGATCGCCTCCGGGTTGGTGAAGGCGAAATTGGCCGGCGACAGGGCGTTCAGATATTGCTGGGTGAAGAACTCGACCTTGGTCCGGGTCGGCTCGTCGAGGTCCGAGCCCTCGACCAGCTCCATCGCCCGCCGGGCGGTGAGAAGATAGGCCTGCTTCAGATAGTCGAATACCGGCTCGTCCGACCAGGCGGGATCCTTGAATCGACGGTCGCCGCGCTCCGGCTCGGCGAGCGGCGCGGGCGCCTGGCCGGCGGCGCGGCCGACGGCGGCGCCCCACAGCTTCATCCAGTCCCCGGCGGCCTTCTGCTGGGCGCGGATCAGCTCGCTGGGGTGGGTCAGGAGGTGGGCCGCGAACGCGCCGAAGGCCCGCGCCGGGGCGGCCGCGTCGAAGGGCTTGGGCACGTGCGGATCGAGCGCCCGCTCGGCGGACGCGCCGGCGAGGCGGATGGCGTTGGCGACCACCTGGCCCCACGCATCGGCGAGCTCGGACGGCGCGGGCAGGTTTTCGGGGAGCTTGAAGGTGGGGGAGGTGGTGGAGGTGGGGTTCTGAGCCATGGCTGGGCCCCTTAGCACATTCGTGCCACTCGTCATCCCAGCGAAGGCTGGGATCCCGGGGGGTGAAGAACGCGGCGCTTTTCACCCGCTGGGGCCCCAGCCTTCGCTGGGGCGACGGATTGCTTCACCCTGGCCCGGCGGATCAGACCGCCATCAGCTCCTCGAGCGCGCCGCAGTCGCGGGGGCTGACGAAGAGGAAGAGGAGGGCTTGGTCGGGGTTGCGCGCGGCCCAGCCCGCTTCCGGGTCGGCGGGGGTGCGGAAATCCGCATTCGCATCGCGGACGATCAGATCCATTTCCGTGGCCGTCGCGGCCGCCTGTGCCTCGAACATCGTCGCTTCCTCTTGAAGGGGATGAGCCTCTCTCTCATAAGGGCCTCGCCGGCACCATCCGGAATGTGCCGAAACCGCTGTGCGGAAATTCACATATGGCCGATTTCGACTGGAACGACCTGCGCGCCTTTCTCGCCGTGGCGAGGAGCGGGCGGCTCACCGCCGCCGCCCAGCGGCTCGCCGTCGACCATTCGACCCTCTCGCGCCGGATCGCCGGGCTGGAACATGCGCTCAAGGCCAAACTCTTCGACCGCAGCCCCAGCGGCTACACGCTCACCGCGGCCGGGGAGCGCCTGGTGCCAAGCGCCGAGCAGATGGAGCGGCTTGCCCTGGGCGCGGAGGAAGATGTAGGCGGCACCGCCGCGAACGTCGAAGGCGTGGTGCGGATCGGCGCGCCGGGCGGCTTCGGCAGCTGGTTCATCGCGCCGCGTCTCGCCCGTCTTCGGGCCGATCATCCGCGGCTCCGGCTCCAGCTCGTCGCCGCCTCCTCCGCCTTCAGCCTCTCGAAGCGCGACGTCGACCTCGCCGTTTCGGTGAGCCGCCCACCCGCGGGTCGCCTCACCGTCAGCCGCCTGGTCGACTACGATTTGGGCCTATACGCCGCGCCCGCTTACCTGGCGGCCCACCCGCCCATCCGGTCCGCCTCGGACCTTCGCGGCCACCGCTTCGTCTCCTACATCGAAGACCTGCTCCACTTCCCCGAGCTCGATTTCCTCAACCAGCTCGCGCCGGAAGGCGAGACGGCGCTCGAGACCAGCAATATCTTCGCGCAATTCTTCGCCACCCGCGCCGGCGGCGGGCTCTGCGTCCTGCCCGGCTTCCTCGCGGGCGCCGAGGAAGGGCTCGTGCGCATTCTCTCGGACGAGGTGAAGCTCACCCGCTGCCTCTGGCTCGTCGTTCACCAGGACCAGGCGGAGCTCGCTCGGGTCCGCACCGTCTCGCGCTTCCTGCGCGAGTCGGTCGAGGCGGAGCGAAGCCTCTTCAAGCTGCCGGCGCAATCCTAGCCAAATCCAGCGTAACCGAGCTCGTCAACCCGGACTTGATCCGGGGTCGACCTTGCTTCCCACGGCTGCCCGTGGGCGGAAGGTGGTGCCGGATCAAGTCCGGCATGACAGCCCCGGTTTCCTTGCGGCAGGACGACCTTAAGCGAAATAGTCGAAGCGCGGCATGTCCCCGTGGCGGGGAGTCTGGGCCTCGCCGGAGCGCCCGCCGAACGCGGCCATGTCCTGGACCATCAGCGAGACGCTTCGGTCGGCGGCCAGGACCGACGGATCGGGGCCGGTGAGATCGCCCTCCGCTCCGACCGCCACCCGAAGCTCCGGTAGGTCCTGCCGATGCTGCCCGCCCGCGCCGTTCGCCGCCGCCTCGGCGAGCCCGGCGAACGGATCGCCGTCCGCCGACAGCCCCGCCTGCAGGAGCCGGAACGGATCGCCCGATCCGGCGCCGTCGAGCCCGGAGCGGAGCGCCGCGAGCAGGGACGCGCCGTCGCCGGCGGCCGCCTGGGCGCCGGCCGCTCCGGACCCGCGCTTGTAGGCCAGGGCAACGTCGCCGAGGCTGGAGGTCGATCCGTCCGTCCGGGTGAAAGTGCTGGTCGCGACGAGGATATTGTCTCCCGCCTTGGCCTCTCCCTTCACCGCCGAGCCGGAGAGGCTGATCGAGGCGATCCCGGCGTCGCCGAGGCTCATCAGCTCGCCGGCGTCGGTCACGCCGTTTCCATTCGAGTCGCGCCAAACCTTGAGCTCGTTGAACCGCGCATCGTCCTTGCTGATGACCAAGTCGCCGTTGCTGTCGAGGCGGGCGAGAGCGCGAAGGTCGCTGGTCGCGTTGGGATCCTCGGCTCCGAAGCTAAGCTCGGCCGCCGAGTCGATCCGTCCATTATTGTTTCGGTCGATGACCAGGAAGCCGTCGCCGCCCGAGGTCCAGCCGGCGTCGTCGAGGATTCCGTCGCCGTTCATGTCGAACATCGCCTTCGACTTCTTGAGGCCGGCCATTTCGAGGCCGTCGCCGTCGAGGTCGAGGATGATCGGCGAGAGCAGTCCGAAGATCTTGCCCTTGAAGTTCATCTCGCTCGAAATCCCAAGCCGCCCGGCACCCGGATCGACCGCGCCTTTGGCCCTGCGCAGGCCGACGGACAGCTCGCCATTTTCCGCCCGAACGGCATATTTGTCGCTCTTGCGGTCGAAATTGAGCTGCTTGAGCGTCAGCGTCGCCGGATTGCTCGCCTCGGAATAGTAGGTCAGCGAGGCGTCGAGCAGGCTTCCGGTGGTTCCGCCGGTGCGCGTGAAGCTCCCGCTGTTGAGCGCGACGATCTCGCCCGGCTTGGTCTCGCCGTCGACCGGCGTTCCGGCGAGCGAGACGGAAGCGACGCCCGCCGCCGTCAGCCCGATGACCTCGCCGGTGTCGACCGCTCCGTCGCCGTCGCGATCCTGCCACACCTTGAAGTCCGCGAAGCGTGAGTCGGCCGAGCTTAGCTTGCCGTCGTTGTTGCTGTCGAAGGCCTTGAGCCCGGCGAGATCGGATTTGGCCCCCGGCAGGTCCCCGGTGAAGCTCATCTCGCCGACGTTGCTCAACGTGCCGTCGCCGTTCCGGTCGAGGAACAGGAAGCCGTCGCCGGCCCCGATCCAGCTCGTGTCGTCGGCCAGGCCGTCGCCGTCGAGGTCGAACTTCGCCTTGCTCTGCTCCGCCGACAGAAGCTCGAAGCCGCGGCCGTCGAGATCGAGGATGATCGGCGAGACGATCGACAGGGTCTGGCCGCCGCGGAACTGCAGCCGCTCGACGCCCAGCAGGGTGTCGGTGCCGTCATTGCCGTTCGCGACCGCATCGCTGTCGGTCAGCTTCAGTTCGCCCCTGACCGTGGTCAGGACGTAGGTGGAGCGGTCGCCGGCGAGCACGGCGGTGTCGAACCCGTCGCCGCCGTCGATGATATCGTTGCCCGCCATGCCGTAGAGCGTGTCGTCGCCCTGCAGACCCTGCAGATGGTCGTCGCCTTCGCCGCCCGACAGCTGGTCGGCGAGCTTTCCGCCCTTGACGTGATCGTCCCCCACGCCGGCGGAGATCTGGTTCGCGCTGGTCATGTTGCCCTTGAGGTTGTCGGAACCGTCGGAGCCCTGCTGCCATCCGGCGAATGGATCGCTGACTTTCACCGTCACCGTCGCGGCGGAGACGAGCGAACCATCGCTGACGCGGTACTGGAAGGTCGCCTGCCCGACGAAGTTGAGGTCCGGCGTGAACAGGACGTCGCCGCTCGCGCTGATGCTGGCGATGCCGTTGGCGCCGCTGACGACGGAGACGATCGACAGCGGGCTGCCCTCGACGTCGCTGTCGTTGAGGAGCAGGTCCGAGGCCAGGATGGTGAGGGTGTCGCCGCCTTTCACCATGTACACCCCGTCCGGCGCGGCGATCGGGGCGTCGTTGACCGGGGCGATGACCAGGTCGAAATTCTGGGCGACCTGGAATTCGCCGTCGCTGGCGCTCACCGTCAGCGAGAAGCTGCCGTTGAAATTCGCCGGCGGGGTTCCGGTGAAGCGGCGGCCGTCGAACGACAGCCAGGCCGGAAGGGCGGCGCCGCTCGACTGCTTCGCCGTCAGGGTCAGCAGGTCTCCGTCGGGATCGGCGAAGGCGGTCGCGGGCACCGCGAAGCTGACCGCATTGTCCTCGGCGACGCTTACCGTGCCGATCGGCGCTCCGACCGTCGGAGCGGCGTTGGACGGCGTGATGGTGAGGGCGAAGCTCTGGCTCGCGCTAAGCTGGCCGTCGCTGGCGGAAAGCACGATCTCATAGCTCGCGCTCTGGCTGCGCGGCGGAGTGCCGGTGAACGTGGAGCCGTCGAACGACATCCAGCTCGGCAGCGGCTGTCCGTTGGCGAGCCGGGCGGTGAGCGTCAGCGCCTGTCCGTCGGGATCGGTGAAGGTGCCGGCCGGGACGGGAATGCTGAAGGCATAGCCCCCCGGCTTGGTGGAGTCGGGGATGTCGACCGCCGATACCGGCGCGTCGTTCACCGGGTTGATCGTCAGCCGGAAGACGTCCGAGGCCGACAGGCGGCCGTCGCTGGCGGTGACTTCGAGGTCGATGACTCCGTTGAAATTGGCCGGCGGGGTGCCGGTGAACCGGCTCCCGTCGAATGTCAGCCAGCCCGGAAGCGCCGTTCCGTCGGAGCGGCGGGCGGTGAGCACGAGCGCATCGCCGTCGACGTCCGTGAAAGCGCCGGCGGGCACCAGGATGTCGACCGGCTTGTCCTCGTCGAAGGCGACGTCGGCGAGCGGCTGGCGGAGCTGCGGCGCGTCGTTGACCGGTGCGATGTTGAGCCGGAAGGTGTCGCTGGCGCTAAGCTTCCCGTCGCTTGCGAACACCTCGATGTCGATCGCGCCGTTGAAGTTGGCCGGCGGAGTGCCGGTGAAGCGGGCGCCGTCGAACGCCAGCCACGCCGGAAGCGCCGTTCCGTCCGCGCGCCGGGCGGTGAGGGAGAGGGCGTCTCCATCGACGTCGGCGAAGGTGCCGGCGGGAATCAGGACGTCGACCGGCTTGTCCTCGTCCACCGAGACGTCGGGGATCAGCTGGCGGACCGTCGGGCGGTCGTTCACCGCGAGGAGCTCGATCTGGAACGTGTCGCTGGCGACCAGGGTGCCGTCGCTTGCCGAGACCGTGACCGAGACCGCGCCGTTATAGTTTGCCGGCGGAGTTCCGGTGAAACGTCCGGCGGCGGAGTCGAAGCTTAGCCAGGCGGGAAGCGCGGAGCCGTCGGCCAGGGTGGCGGTGAGAGCCAGCGCATCGCCGTCGACGTCGCGGAAGCTGTCCGCCGGAAGCGTGAAGTCGACCGCATGATCCTCCGCGTAAACCTGGTCGGCCAGCGGCGCGAACAGGATCGGAGCGTCGTTCACCGGCTGGACGGTCAGCCGGAAGACGTCGGAGGCGCCGAGCGCTCCGTCGGAGGCCAGAACCTCGATGTCGATCGCGCCGTGATAGTTCGCCGGCGGAGTTCCGGTGAAGCGGCCGTCGGCGAAGGACAGCCAGCCCGGCAGGGCGGAGCCGTCCGCGAGACGGGCGGTGAGGGTGAGCGAATCTCCGTCGAGGTCGGCGAACGCGTTCGCGGGGATCGCGAAATCGATCGCGACGTCCTCGGTGCCGGTCTGGTCGGCGAGCGCGGCGGCCGTCGGACGGTCGTTGACCGCGGCAATTCGCAGGTCGACGAAATCCGCGACCGTGAGCGCGCCGTCGCTTGCGACGACCTTGAGCGAGAGGGTGCCGTTGAAGTCGGCGGGCGCCTGACCGGACAGGGTGGTGCCGTCGAACACCGCCCAGGCCGGTAGCGGCGTTCCGTCCGCGAGAGTGACGGTGAAGGAGAGCGAATCCCCGTCCCGATCGGCGAAGCCGGAGGTCTGCAGCGCGAAGGCGAACGGCGTGTCCTCGATTCCGTTGAGGTCGGCGAGCGGAGTGATCAGCTCGGGCGCGTCGTTTACCGCCGCGATCGAGATCAGGATCTGGCGGGTGGTGACCACCGTACGGTCGTCGGCGAGGAGCTCGACCGCGATCGTTCCGTTGAAGTCGGCGGGCGGCATTCCGCTGAACGTGCGGGTGCTCCGGTCGAACGTAAGCCAGGCCGGAAGGGCTCCGCCGCCCGGCGCTCGAGCCTCGATCAGCAGGGTGTCGCCGTCGGCGTCGCTGAACGTCCCCGCCGGCAGGGTCGCGGAGAAGGGCTGATCCTCGCGGCCGGTAAGGACCGGGACCGCGGCGATGACCGGCGCGTCGTTGACCGCCGCCACCGTCACCGAGACCCGGGCGGTGGCCGGAATGCCGGTCGAATCCTCGATCTCGTAGTCGAACCAGGCGTTGCCGCTGAAGTTCGCGTCGGGCGTGATGACCAGCTGGCCGATGCCGTTGTTGGTGACGGTAACCCCGTGCGTGTCGAGGATGCGCGTGAGGACGATCGCCTGGCGGTCCGCGTCGCTGTCGTTGGCGAGGAGCTGCGTGGTGAAGATGGTCAGCGGCTGGTCCTCGATCAGGTCGAGGCTGTCGGCCCCGGCGACGGGGTTGTCGCTCACCGGAAGGACGTTGATCGTGACGCTGGTCGGAATGGCGAAGCCGGATTCGTTGGTGATCGCGTAGGACAGGGTGACCTGGCCGAAGAAGTCCTTGCCCGGCGTGAACCGATAGAGGCCGTTCGAAAGCGCGGTGACCCCGCTCCCGACGAGGCCGAGGAAGATCGGGGTCGTTCCTTCCGGGATGTGATCGTTGGCCATCAGAGCCTTGGGATCGATGTCGAGATAGCTATCCTCGAGCATCTCGAAGCCGCCGTCGGAGACCGCGATCGGAAGGTCGAAGGTCGGCATGATCGTCAGGTTGGCGTAGCCGACGCTGGTCGCGCCGTGGACGTCGGTGACCCGGTAATGGAAGCCGGCGTCGCCATAATAGCCCGCCCTCGGCGTGAACACCGCCTTGCCGTCGACCATGGCGATGTCGCCATTGTCGCCGTCGAACAGCTCGACGAGGCTGAACGCGTCGCCTTCGACGTCGCGGTCGTTGATCGTCAGTCGGGTGAGGTCGATCGACAGCAGCTGGTCCTGCTTGCCGACGAAAACGCCCTCGGGGTTGTTGCCGGTGCCGATTCCGTCGGCGTTGGCGATCGGAGCGTCGTTGACCGCGGCGACTTCGAAGGTCACCGAGCCCGTCGTGCTGAGCCGCCCGTCGGTGATGATGTAGGAGAAGCCGACCGGGCCGGTGACGTTCTCGTTGGGAACGAACTGGTAGCGCCCGCCCGGCAGCTGGAGGATCTTGCCTCCGTTCGCCTCGGTGGAGAGCGAGACGAAGCGGAAGGAATCCCCGTCCGGATCGCTGTCGTTGGCGATGAGAGAAGCGGCGGTGAACTCGAACGGCGTGTCCTCGATCGTGGCGATGACGTCCGCCGCGGCGATCGGCGCCCGGTTGGTCGAACGGACGTCGATCAGCACTTCGCCGACGCTGCTTCCCTGATTGTCGTCGGTCACTTCATATTCGAAGCGCGCCTGGCCGGAGAAATTGGCGTCCGGAGTGAACAGGATCCGGGTTCCGTCGAAGGAGACGGTGCCGTGCGTGGCGTTCATCACGCCGATGAAGCGGATCGGATCGCCGTCCACGTCGACGTCGTTGGCGAGCAGGGCCGCCGGCAAGATCTCGAGCGGCGTCTCCTCGGTCGCGACGAGACTGTCGCGGTTCGCCGTCGGCGGGTCGAACAAGGGTGCGACATGGACTTCGACCTTGCCGGTCGACGGGCCCTGACGGTCGTCGGTGACCGTGTAGGTGAAGCCGTCGAGGCCGGAGAAGGCGTTATTGCCCCGGTAGCTGATCGTCGCACCGGCGTTGCCGTCGAACGCCTGGTGGATCAGAGCCGACTGGCTCGCTCCGCCCGACGTGGCGGTGACCCGGATGTCCAGCGCGGCGAGGACGTCGAGGGGCACCGTCGCCGTGATCCGGCCGGTCGCGCCGTCGATGCTCATCCAGGCCGGCAGGGCCGAAGAATCGGCCAGCGTGGCGGACCAGACCGTGCCCTCGCCGGCGGCAAGACCGGCGGGTGGGTCGATGACCAGAGTGGCGAGGTTGACGATCACCTTGCCGTTGGCGGGCGCGCCGACCGCGATGACCCTCATGGCATCGCCGTCGTCGTCCTGGTCGTTGTCGAGCAGCTGGGTGACCGCGACGGTGACCGTTCCGTCTTCCACCGTATCGAGGCGGTCGAGGAAGGCGTCGGGGCGCTCGGCCTGCGGAGCGACGTTGTAGACGATGTAGGCCGGGGCGCTGGACACCCCGCCCTTCTCGTCGCGGGCGTCGTAGGCGATGACCGCGGAGCCGTTGAAATCCTCCGGCGTGAAGAGCTTGATCAGCTCCGGCGCGGTCGAGGCGGACAGCCCGGCATTGCCGTTCTTGAGGGTGAAGGTGCGATCGACCACCACGTCGGTGATCACCGACATCGTTGGAAGGGTCGAGCCGTTGCCGCCGACGTTGAGGCGCACCGGAACCGCGCCGACGTAGCTCGACGGCGGCATTCCGGAGAAGCTTAGCGTCTCCGCATCGAAGCTTAGCCACGAGTCGAGCGGCGCGCGGCTCTCGCGCTGCGCCTGGATCGAGGCGGCGGCGCCGAGGTCGAGGGCGAACAGGCCCTGCGCGGCGAAGAAGGGCTGGTTCTGGAGCAGCGCATTGATCGCCGGGTCGAGCGGCTGGCGCGGATCGATGACGAACTCGAGCGTGAAACCCTGCTTGCTCGCCGCGAAGGTGCGGTCGGGCAGCTGCTCGGCCTGCGGCGTGAAGACGATCTGGAGCCGGGCGACCGGAGCGTCCGGGTCGGGCGCGAATCCGGTCCGGCTGACCGTCATCGTCGCCGGATCGAAGGCGAGCCAGTCCGGCAGCGGCCGGCTTCCGAGCAGCGAGGCGGAGAAGCTGCCGTGGCGGATGTCGAACAGGGCGATATCGCTGTCATAGGCGATGCCTGCGGCCAGCGCCGCCGGATCGATCGTCACGCGGTCGGTGAACGCGACCGGAGCGCCGTCGGCGCCGGGTCGGGTGAACTTGAGCTCGACCTCCAAAGGCGCCGTCGCGCCCTGCGGCGCAGTGCCGGTGAAGCGAAGTTTGGCGGCGTCGAACGAAAGCCATTCCGGAAGCGCCCCGCCGCCCGCCAGGGTGGCGGCGACCGCGGTTCCGGCGAGGTCGTTGGCGCCAAACTCGAAGTCCGTCGAGAAGGGTTGCCGGACCGAATAATCGGCCATCACGTCGGCCTTCTTGGAGATTCCGCCGGCGAGCGCCTCCGGCTTCAGGCTGAAGCGGTGCGCGTGGGTCGCCCCGTTCTGCGGATCGCGCAGGAAGATGACGACGTCGACCGGGGCGGTCTGCCCCGCCGGGGCGGTGCCCGAGAAGGTCATCGTCTTCGAATCGAAGGTCAGCCAGTCAGGAAGCGCCCGGTTGTTCCCGAGCTTGGCTTCCACCGTATAGTTGGGCGAGAGGAACTTGTGATCGAGCGTGCCGAGCGCCGTCGAGCTCTTGAAGAAGGGCGGGTCGCCGTCGCGATCGAGATCGTTGCCGAGCGCCTGGCCCGGGATCACCAGGAGTTCGGTGTCCTCGGCGCCCGAGACGATGTCGTTGCGGAGCACCGGCCCTTCGTTGCGCGGCATCACCGTGATCGAGACATAGGCCTTCGAGGTCCCGCCGCGGCCGTCGCTGATATAATATTCGAAGCCGGCCGAGCCGTTATAATCGGCCTTCGGGCGGAATTCGATCATGTGCTGGTCGTTGAGGCGCACCTTGCCGTTGTCGGCGAAGCGGGCGAGGTCGGCGAGCAGGATCGTATCGCCATTCTCGTCCGTGTCGTTGGCGAGGATGGCGGCCGGATCGATGACCAGAAGCTGGTCCTCGAGCGTCCGGAAGCCGAAATCGTTGCGCGCGATCGGGTCGTCGTTGAGCGGCCGGACCTTGAGATTGTAGGACAGGGTCGCCGCGGCGCCGCGGGCGTCGATCACGTCGAAAGTGATCTTTCCGTCGCCGAGCGCTCCGGGCGTGTAGGCGATCGTCTGGGTGGCGGCATCGAACAGCGCCGTCCCGTTGTCGGTGGAGCGCCCGTCGGCGGCGTAATGCATCCCGACGAAGCTGAAGGTATCGCCCTCTATGTCGTAGACCCGCTGCATGAGGTCGGCGACGGTGATCACCGTCGTCGTCTCGAGGCGGACGCTTCGGGGCGGGCTGTCGATCCGCGGCGCGTCGTTGACCGGCGAGACGTAGATTTCGACGCTGGCCGTGGCGGTCGCTCCGGCGCTGTCGGCGAGCGTGTAGGTGAAGCCGGCGAAGCCGAAGAAATCGGGCTTCGGCTTCAGCTCGATATAGGCGCCGTCGAGCTTCCAGGTGAAGTTGGTGGCCGCGCCCTGATAATCGGTTTCCTTATACGGGTAGAGCAGCTCGCCGGCCTCGTTCTTGAGCGGCTCGAGCTTGACGATGTGAAGCGGCTCGAACTCCTTGTCGCCGTCGACGTCGTAATCGTTGGCGAGAAGGGTATCGATGCGGATCCGGAGGATCTGGTCCTCCACTCCGTAGACGAGATCGTCGTCGACCCCGACCGGAGCGTCGTTCACCGGCGAGAGGTTGACCTCGACCTTCGCGGTCGACTCGCGGCCATATTGGTCGCGGACCGTATAGTCGAAGAACGAGTCGCCGAAGTGATTGGCCGAGCCGCGGAACTCGATCATCCCGTCGTCGCGCAGGGACACCGTTCCGAAGCGCGGATTCTGGACGGAGACGAAGGTCAGCTCGCCCGTGCCCTCGGAGGCGTCGTTGACGACCAGGGTGGCGGGATCGATCAGGACGAGCTCGTCCTCGACGCCGAAGCGGTAGATATCGTCCTGGGCGTTGAAGCGGCCGGCGCGGACCAGCGATTCCATCTTCGGGCGGTCCCAGACCGTTCCGTTGGCGAAGACGATCTCCTCGATTCCGGTGGCGGCGCCCAGGAAGTGGTTCTTGACGGTGACCGTGTCGATCAGGAAGCCGTCGTCGCGCTCGAACTCGATGAACAGATCGTCGCCGTTGCGGATCAGCGAGACGTCCTTGGGCAGCAGAGCGCCCGAAAGGACGAGCCGGTCGGTGTCGGCGGCGTCGCCGATCTCGGTGATGATGTCCTCGGAGCTGTCGAAGCCGAACAAATAGCGGTCCGAACCGGCTCCGCCGCGCAGATCGTCGTCGCCGAAGCCGCCGTCGAACACGTCGTCGCCGCTGCTTCCGATGAAGGTGTCGGCATAGTTGGAGCCGAGCAGCATTTCGATGCCGATCAGGGTGTCGCCGAGCGCTTCGCCCGCCAGGCCCTGCCCGGTCGAAAGGTCGACCGTCACGCCTTCGTCCGCCGTCGCGTAGTCGGCGATGTCGAATCCGCCGCGGCCGTCGATGACGTCGGCGCCGAGCCCGCCGCGAAGGCGGTTGTCGGCCGAGTCTCCGCGGATGACGTCGTCATGGTAGGACGCCTCGACGACTTCGATCCCGGAAAGCACGTCGCCCTCGGCGTCGCCGCTTCCCGCCGAGCCGTCGGCGAGGTCGATGGTAAGCCCGTCGACCGAAAGCGAATAGCTGACCGTGTCGAAGCCTTCGCCGCCGGTCAGCACGTCCGCCCCGCGTCCGCCGATCAGCACGTCGTCCCCGGCGCCGCCGTCGATCGAATCGTCGCCGCGGCCGCCTTCGATCCGGTTCGCCTGGGAGTCGCCGGTGAGCGTGTCCGCGAACTTGGTGCCGACGAGGTTCTCGATCGAGAGGAGGGTGTCGCCCTCGGCGTCGCCGCCCGACGCGGTTCCGGCCGCGAGCGAGACGGACACGCCTTGGGTCTCGTCTCCCTCGACCCGGAAGTAGCTGACCGTGTCGCTGCCCGCGCCGCCGTCGAGCCGGTCGGCTCCGGCGCCGCCGCGAAGGACGTCGTCGCCGCTGCCGCCGAGCAGGATGTCGCTTCCGGCGCGGCCCTCGAGCAGGTCGGCGCCGTCGCCGCCTTCCAGCCGGTTGTCGGCGGAATCGCCGTCGAGCTCGTCGGCGAAGTCGGTGCCGATCAGCGCCTCGACCCCGACATAGGTGTCGCCCTCGGCATAGCCGCCCTGGCCGACCCGCGTCTCGAGATCGGCGTGGACGCCGGTGTTCGAGCCGGTGAAGACGACGGTGTCGAACCCGGCCCCGCCGGTGATGGAGTCGCCGCCGTCGCCGGCGTCGATCAGGTCGTCGCCCGCGCCCGCGTCGATTACGTCGGCGCCGGCATTGGTGTCGATGATGTCGTTGCCGCCCATCGCCCGCACATAATCGTCGGCGATGAAGGTGCGGATCGTGTCGACCCCTTCGCCGCCCTCGATATAGTCGATCTTCGGGCTTCCCTTGAGCAGCCCGGCGTAGCGGTCCGAAACGGTCGCCTGGGCGAAGCCGACGTCGGTCAGGCCTTCCTTGTCGGCGATCCGATATTCCAGCGTCACCGGCCCGGTGAACCCGGTCGGGAAGCGGACGACGATGAACTTCTCGCCTTCGAAATCGACGATCTCGGCCTGGCCGACGGTCACCCGCTTGCCGAGCGCGAGCTGGGCCGGATCGAGCACCGCTTCGACTCCGACGAAGGTCGGCCGGGGACGGTTGGGCTCGTCGAGGTCGACGTCGATCTTGCCGTCGCCGTCGGTATCGGCCTGCTCGATGTCGTAGTCGTTGAGCAGAACGTCGCTGACCCGGATCACCAGCGGGATGTCGAGCGGCGTGACGAAGCCGGTATCCTCGCCGACGGTCGGATCGTCGTTGGACGGGATGACGACGATCTGGACGTTGCCCACGGCCGAGCCGTCGCGATGGTCGGTGACGGTATAGTGGAACCCGCCGGAGCTCGTCGCATCCGCCCAGGGGGTGAACAGCAGGTCGCCGTCCGCATTATATTCGAGCGTGCCGTTGAGGCCCCGGTTCGGCTCGAAGCCGAGGAAGTCGAGCGGATCGCGATCGATGTCGGTGTCGTTGCCGAGCAGAGCCGAGATCGGAATGACGGTGGGGACGTCCTCGTACACGTAGACGACGTCGTTGCCCGCGACCGGCGGTCCGTCGCCGACATTCTCGAACCAGAGGGTGACGGTCGCGCCGTTCACGGCGCCTTCCGGATCGGTGACGGAATAGGCGAAGGTCGCCTCGCCCCAATAATCCTTGACGGGCGTGAAGATGATCGTGCCGTGGTCGGTAAGGCGGATACTGCCGTGCACCGCGTCTCCGGCCTGCTCGAACTTCAGCGCGAAGCCCTCGGGATCATAGTCGTTCTTGAGGAGCTCGCTGATCGCGACCTCGATCGGCTGGTCCTCGAGTCCCTTGAAGAAATAGAGGTTCTTGTCGGCATAGCTGTCGTTGTTGGTCACCGGACGGTCGTTGACCGGAGCGTAGACCAGGGTCGCCCGAGCCCAGCTGAAGCCGCCGTGATCGTCGGTGACCTGATAGTCGAACCAGGCTTCGCCGTTGAAATTGGCGCTCGGCTCGAACAGGACGGTGCCGTTCTCGAGCAGGCGCGCGCCTCCGCCATGGGACGCTCCGACCGCCGACACCCGCATGTCCTCATTGTCGTGCTCGACGTCGTTGAGGAGCAGGCGCTGGGCGCTGATGATGATCGGATTGTCTTCGTAGATCGGCTCGCCGCTTTGGGTGAGCGTGAAGCGGTCGTCATGCGCTTCCGGCGGATCGTTGACCGGCGTGACCGAGAGGTTGGCATGGCCGATCGACGTCGCGCCCTTCGAGTCCACGACGACATAGTCGAAATGGGCGTTGCCGAAGAAATAGTCGCGCGGACGGACCGAGATCATTCCCTCTGCGGTCATCGTGACCTGCACGTCCGCCGTCGAGATGACGGACTGCACCTGCAGGGCGTCGCCGTCGACGTCGGTGTCGTTGGCGAGGAGGGTGCGCGGATCGACCAGGAACGCCGTTCCTTCCGCCGTCACGAAGCCGTTGTCGGTGATCGCGATCGGAGCGTCGTTGACCGGAGTGACGTCGATGAAGACCTTGGCCTCGCTCCGGCCCCCTTCCGGGGTGTTGGCGACGTAGGTGAATTCGGCCCGGCCGTTGAAGTTCGCGTTCGGCGTGAAGGTGATGTTGCCGTCGCTCGACAGCGCCGCGATTCCGCCGACGGCGCCCAAGATCTGGCTGACGACCATTCGGTCGCCGTCGAGGTCGTTCGACAGAAGCCGCTCGACCCGGATGGTGAGGAACCCGTCCTCGGCCAGGGTGAAGCCGCTGTCGTCCTTCGCCGTCGCGATCGGGCGTACCCGGATGTCGATGCCCGCCTCGGCGAAGCCGTTGCGGCCGTCCGACAGCGTGTAGCGGATGGTGGTCGCTCCAAAGAAGCCGCCGGTGGCGGTGAAGACCACATTGCCCTGGGCATCGAGGGTCGCGACTCCGTGGTCGCCCGCTTCGACGGCGACGATGCGAAGGATATCGCCGTCGGCATCGAAATCGTTGCGAAGCAGGTCGGCGGCCTTGATCGTCAGCGGCTGGCCGGTGGTGACCGAATAATAGCCGTCGTCCGCCGCGACCGGCGCCCGGTCGTCGAGCAGCAGGCTGACCGTGTCGCGGGTCCACACCACGCCGTCGGAGAAGACGTAGGTTTCGACGCCGCGGCGGTCGAGGGCGAGGGCGTCGATCACCGTCAGGCTGTCGGAGGCCGACGAGCCGAAGCGGAACACCACCGTGTCGCTGCCTCGGCCGAGGCGTTCGACCGAAGCCTCGGTGGAGGCGAAGTCGAACTCGACCGAGTCCGAATATGCCGCGGAGGTCGAATCGTCCTGAACCGTGTCGTCTCCGTCGCCGCGCCCGAAGCGATAGGTGTCGGAGCCCGCTCCGCCGGACATCAGGTCGCCGCCGGCCTTGGCGGTGAAGACGTCGTTGCCGTCGAAGCCGTAGATCCTGTCGTCGCCGGCGGTGTCGGCGTCGCCAAGGGCGCGGGCGCGCATCGCGGCGCGGTCCCAGACGGTGCCGTCGGCGAAGGTGATCTTCAGGCTGGTCGAGCCGCCGTTGGCGGCGCCCAGGGCGTCGCGAAGGACGATCCGGTCGCCCTCGCCCGAGAAGCTTAGGATGAGGTCGTCGCTGTCGGGCCCCGCGCGCACCGCGGAGCGAAGGTCGCCGGGCTTGTAGTCCTCCAGCCGAAGCTCGTCCTGGCCCGATCCGAACGCGTCGATCCGGTCGTCGCCATCGCCTCGGCGGTAGACGTAGACGTCGTTGCCGGAGTCGCCGATCAGAAGGTCGTTGCCCCGTCCGCCGACGATCACGTCGTTGCCCGGAGTGCCGACGATGACGTCGTTCAGCGAGGTGGTTTCGCCGGAGAGGAGGAGAGCGCGGACGTCCTCGACCGTGAAGCTGCTGCCGTCGCCGGTCAGGACGATCGTCTCAACGCCGCTATTGGGAGCGAGCGCATCGACGATGAGGATTTCGTCGCCCGCGTCGGCGAACCGGATCACGACGTCGTTGCTTCCGCTGGCCCGGCTGACGAAGCGGACGTCGCCCCGGCTGTAGCCGCTGATCTCGAGCCGGTCGCCGGTCGAGGCGGATCCGTCGCGGATGATGTCGCGGCCGTCGCCGCGCGCGTAGCGGTAGGTGTCGTTGCCGTCGCCGCCGACGAGAATGTCGTTGCCGAAGCCGCCGCGAAGCACGTTGCCGTCGGAATCGCCGGTGATGACGTCGTCGAGGCCGGTGGCGAGCCGGCCGAGCAGATCGGCGTGGCTCCACTGCGTCCCGTCGGCGAAGCGGACGGTCTCGATCCGACCCGCGGCGAGGGCGTTGTCGATGGTGATCCGGTCGTCGCTGTCCTTGAGCTTGAGGATCAGCCGGCTTCCGTCGCGGCTCTGCGAGACGGAGACGTCGGTGGAGAGGATCCCGGCGGCGAACTCGATCGAATCCGCGCCGCCTTCGCCGTCGAGGATCAGGTCCTGGCCGTCGCCCCTCGCGAAACGGTAGACGTCGGAGCCCGATCCGCCTTCGAGCTGGTCGGCGCCGGCTCCGCCGGACAGCGTGTCGCCGCCGTCGAGCCCGTACAGCGTGTCGTCCCCCGCCCCTCCGGAGATGGTGTCGGCGGCGGGGCCGCCGTAGATCGTGTCGTTGCCGGAGGTGGAGCCGAGCGCCAGGGCGACCAGGTCCTGGACGGTCCACAAGGTGCCGTCGGCGAACGAGACTTCGCGCACGCCCATGGTCGGCGAGGCGTTGGAGCCGAGGTCGATCCGATCCGACGTTCCGACGATCTCGAGCATGACGTTGGAGGCGCCCCGGACCAGCCGGACCTGGGCGGCGGTGATCCCCGCGCCGAAGACCAGCCGGTTGATCCCGGAGCTGTCGTCGATGACGTCCTGGCCGTCGCCGCGGTTGAACACATATTGGTCGTTGCCGAGCCCGCCGGAGAGCCGGTCGTCGCCGGTCCCGCCGATCAGGATGTCGTCGCGGAACGAGCCCTTGAGCGAATCGTCGCCCGCGCCGCCGGAGAGGGTGACCGCTCCGACCTGCGCGGCGACTGTGTAGAGCCGGACGTTGTCGAGCGAGGCGCCGCGCGAATCGCCGGTCCAGCCGAGGCTTCGGAACTCGAGGAGATTGCTTCCCCCGATCGCGGTCAGGAGCAGGCTTTCGGTCTTGCTGACCAGGCCGGTGTCGCTGATCGAGGCGACCACCTGGCCGTTCCAAAGCACGTCGAACGCGCCCGAATCCGCCGCGACCCGGTTGGCATGGTCGAACTGCAGGAGCAGGGACTGCCCCGCGGTCAGCGCCGAGACGGACTGGAAGATGTCCATGTTGCGGCTCTGGCCGTCGAGGTCGAGCCAGTAGGCGCCGTCGGTCGCGTCGACCCCCTCCACTCCGGAGAGCGCCATTTCGAAGCGCGCGCCGTTGGCGTCGGTCCAGCCGGGCACGGTCGCAACCGTCCAGCCCCACCAATCCTGCGAGCCGCCGTTGGTGTCGAAGTTCTCGAAGCTGCCGTTGACGAGCAGGTTGCCGGACAGGCCGGCGGTGGTGACGACCTGCAGCAGATCGTCGCCGGAGGTTCCGGCCATCGACCGGGCGACGATCGAATCCCAGGTCCACGCGCTGTTGTCGGCGAAGCGAAGCGACTCGATCCGGGTGGCCGAGCTGGAGAGGACGTTCTCGAAGCGGATCCGGTCGGCGCCCGGTCGATGG
>Ga0207649_10000215_pt1 | contig 47922 bp, 48 predicted proteins | sample KBSC43metaG_FD_184317 | JGI IMG/M metagenome (GOLD analysis project Ga0207649, IMG submission 184317) | Corn rhizosphere microbial communities from Kellogg Biological Station, Michigan, USA - KBS C4-3 metaG (SPAdes) (version 2) | ecosystem: Host-associated > Plants > Roots > Rhizosphere > Soil ... | reverse complement strand
GACGTTCGCCTTGCCGGCCTTGAGTTCCTTCTCGGTCGTGTTGGCCGAAACGAGCGTGACCCCGGCCTGGTCGTCGATGACCTGGGCCGTGATGTTGCGGCCGGAGAAATGCACCGCGAGACGCGGACGCTCCGTGCTGCCGGAAACTTTTTTGCGCACGCGGGTGTGCCGCATTTTGCGCAGTTTGGTGTTTGCCATATACGTAATTGGTCGAGGTTACTGGACGGTCTTGCCTTCCTTGCGGCGAACCTGCTCGCCCGCGTAACGGATGCCCTTGCCCTTGTAAGGCTCCGGCGGATAATAAGCGCGAATATTCGCGGCGGCCTGGCCGACAATTTGTTTGTCGATGCCTTCCACGCTGATCTTCGTGTTGTCGGTGACGGTCACCTTGACCTGCTCCGGGATGTCGAAGAGGACGGCGTGCGACTTGCCGATGTTCAGATTGAGCTGCTTGCCCTGCACGGCGGCCTTGAAGCCGACGCCCTGAATTTCGAGGTCGCGCTTGAAGCCCTGCGAAACGCCGGTGACCATGTTGGCCACGAGCGCGCGGCTGAGGCCGTGCATCGCGCGGGACGTGCGGGTCTCCGTTTCGATCGAGAAGGCGAGGCTCTTTTCCTCAACCTTGGCGATGACACCCTTCGGCAGCGTCCACTCGAGCTTGCCCTTGGGGCCTTCCACGACGACGGCGCCGTCGGCGGCAACGTTCACCTTCACCTTGTCGGGAAGGGCGATTTCTTTTTTTCCAATACGAGACATGGTCGTTCCTCCTCGTAATTACCAGACGTAGGCGAGCAATTCGCCGCCAACGTTCTTGCGTTTCGCTTCCTGGCCGGTCATCACGCCGCTCGAGGTCGAGAGGATCGCGATGCCCATGCCGCCGAGGACGCGGGGAATTTCGGTCGAGTTCACGTATTTGCGCAGGCCAGGCTTGCTGACGCGCTTCAGGCCGGCGACAGCCGCGACCTTGTTGACGAACTTGTTCTGGACGTGCAGCACGGGGTGCTTGCCGGTCGTGTCGAGTTCGTAGTCGGCAATGTAGCCCTCGCGCTTGAGGATGCGGACGAGCTCGCCCTTCATCTTGGAGTAAGGGACGTCGAATTTCGGCTTGCCCACTCCCGCTGCGTTGCGCAGCCGGGTGAGAAAGTCGGCGATGGGATCGGATACGGTCATTTTATTTGTGGTCGGGTCAAGCCGCGGCCCCGGTGAACTGCCGGGAACCTCGTTTGTTGCTGGCTCTAGGCCGCCACCTCGGGTTCAGGTTTTTTGATTTCGGGTTTTTTCTTGTCCGAGAAGGGAAAGCCCAGCTCGGTCAAAAGGGTCTTCGCCTCGGCGTCCGTGCGCGCCGTCGTGACGATGGTAATGTCGAAGCCGATGTTGCGCTTGATCTTGTCGAGCTCGACTTCGGGGAAGATGGTCTGGTCGGCGACGCCGAGCGTGTAGTTGCCATTGCCGTCGAAGGCCTTCGGCGACACGCCACGGAAGTCACGAATGCGCGGGAGCGACATCTTGATGAGACGCTCGAGGAATTCATACATCGAACGACCGCGGAGCGTGACCTTGGCGCCGATGGCCTGTTCGCCACGGAGCTTGAAGTTCGCAATGCTCTTCTTGGCGATCGTCTCGACCGGTTTCTGGCCGGTGATGAGGGCAATCTCGGATTTCGCCACTTCGAGGGCGTCCTTCACGTCGTTGGCGGAGCCGATGGACGTGTTCAGGACGACCTTCGTGAGGCGCGGAATCTGGTTCACGTTCACGTAGCCATGCTTCTCGCGAAGCGCGGGCACGACGCGGGTGCGGTATTCGTTTAAAAGTTCGGGTTCAGGTTGCGCAGTCATGGCATTCGCGGTCGCTTAAGCGGCCTTCTTCTTCGGGGCAGCCGCCTTGGCTTTCTTGGCCTTGGGCTTCGCCGGGGTTGCGTCCGTCAATTTGACGTTGGAAATATGGATGGGGCCTTCGAGCTCCTTGATCGCGCCGTTTGGCAGATCCTGGTTCTTCTTGATGTGCTTCTTGATCATGCGCACGCCTTCGATCACGACCTGTGACTTCGCGCTGCGGATCTCGAGCACCTTGCCGGTGGCTCCCTTGTGGTTGCCGGTGATCACCTCGACGAGGTCACCGCGCTTGACGTGAAATTTGGTGGCCATGGCGGGTTAGAGCACCTCCGGGGCGAGCGAGACGATCTTCATGAAGTTCTTCTCGCGGAGTTCGCGGGCGACGGGTCCGAAGACGCGGCTACCCTTGGGATTCTGGTCCTTGTCGATAATGACAATGGCGTTGTTGTCGAAGCGCAGGCTCGAGCCATCCGCGCGCTTGACGGGATGTTTCGTGCGCACAACGACGGCGCGAACGACGTCGCCCTTCTTCACGGAGCCGCCGGTGGAGGCCTCCTTGACGTTGGCGGTGATGACGTCGCCGACGTGGGCGGTATTGGTGCGTTTGCCGATGACCCCGATCATGGTGGCCATGCGGGCGCCGGTGTTATCGGCAACGTCGAGACGGGAGCGAAGCTGGATCATGGGACGTTAGTGTTTGATGACCTCGACGAGGCGCCAGCGCTTCAGACGGCTGAGCGGGCGGGTCTCCGCGATGGAAACGCGGTCGCCGATCTTGGCTTCGTTCTTCTCGTCGTGGACGTGGAACTTGGTGAGTTGCTTGACGATCTTGCCGAACTTCGGGTGCGGCACGCGGGTGATGGCCTTCACGACGATGGTCTTGTCCATCTTGTCGGAAATGACCTCGCCGATGCGGGTCTTGCGGAGGCCGCGGGATTTCGTTTCGGGCGCGGCGGCGGCTTCGGGAGTTGAGGTGGCGGTATCGCTCATGGTCTTACTTGGAGGCGCCGGCGGCGGCCTTCGTCTTCTCGGTGAGGGCGGTCGAAATCCGCGCGATGTCGCGGCGGATCACGGTGAGGAGGTGCGGCTTTTCGAGCTGGCCGCCCTGTTTTTGGATGCGAAGGTTGAAGGCCTCGTGCTCGAGCTCGTGCTTGCGGCTGGCGAGTTCCTTGGCGGTCATTTCGCGGATTTCTTGAATTTTCATGCGGGCGGGACCTCGGTTTAGGCGGCGACGGCGTGGTGACGCGCCAGGAAGCGCGTGCGGATGGGAAGTTTGTTCGCGGCGAGGCGCAGGCACTCTTTTGCGACGGTCTCGGAGACACCGCCAAGCTCGAAGAGCACGTTGCCCGGACGAACCGTGGCGACCCAATATTCGGGCTGGCCCTTGCCTTTACCCATTCGGGTTTCCGGCGGACGCGCGGTCACGGACTTGTCCGGGAAAATGCGGATCCAGAGCTTGCCCTTGCGCTTCATGTTGCGGTTCATCGCAACGCGGGCGGCTTCGATCTGGGTGTTCGTAATCCAGGCGCGTTCCAGGGTCTGCAACCCGAATTCACCGAAATCAATGGAGAGCGTGCGCGACGCATTTCCCTTGCGGCTGCCCCGCTGGGTCTTGCGATACTTCACGCGTTTTGGCATCAATGGCATGGCGTTTTCTCCTTAAAAATTAGTTGGCGGCACCGGTCGCCTCGACGGCGGCGGCTTCGTTTTCGAGTTTTTCGGCGGGCTTCGTCACCCAGCACTTCACGCCGATCTTGCCGGCGGTCGTGTCGGATTCCGCGAATCCGTAATCGATCGGCTTGCGCAGGGTGTGGAGCGGGACGGAGCCCTCGCGATACCACTCCGTGCGGGCGATTTCCGAACCACCGAGACGGCCGGAAACGCGAACCTTGATGCCCTCGGCGCCCATGCTCATGGCGGTCTGGACGGCACGCTTGATGGCGCGGCGGAAGGAAATACGGCGCTCGAGCTGGCCGGCGACGTTCTCGGCGACGAGCTGCGCGTCGGTCTCGGGCTGCTTGATCTCGACGATGTCGATCTTCACCTGCTTGCCTTCGGCGAGCTTGGAGAGTTCGTTCGTCATGTTTTCGATCTCGGAACCCTTGCGGCCGATCACGACACCCGGACGGGCGGTGTAAATGGTGACGCGGACCGTGTTCCAGGCGCGTTCGATGAGAATCTTGGAGACCGCGGCGGTCTTGAGCTTCTTCTTGAGGTGCTCACGAATGCGCATGTCCACGAGAAGGTAATCGGCGAGATCCTTCTTCGAGGCATACCACTTCGAGCGCCAGTCGCGGTTGACTGGCAGGCGGAAGCCGATTGGATTGACTTTCTGTCCCATGGTTATTCTTTGGTTTCGGCGGCGGTTTCCGTCGCGGGTGCCGTTTCAACGGCGGCTTCCGTTGCAGAGACGGGCTCTGCCTTGGCGGACTTCTTCGGCTTGGAGGCCGACTTGCCCGCGGTTTTCTTGGTGTTCTTCGGCTCGCGACGCTTGATCTCGATCTCGTCGGTGAGCGTAATCTTGATGTGGCTCGTGCGCTTGCGGATCGGGCCGGCGCTGCCGCGGGCCTTCGGAACGAAACGCTTGAGCGTCGGGCCTTCGCCGACAACCGCTTCCTGCACGACGAGGGTTTCGGCCCGCAGGTTGTTGTTGTTCTCCGCGTTGGCAATGGCGCTCTTCAGCGTTTTGCTGATGAGGGCCGCCGCCTTCTTCGGGGTGAAACGAAGCACGCTGAGCGCATCGGTGGCGGGAAGCCCCTGAATCTCTCGAGTGACTTCCCGAGCCTTGAAGGCCGAGATCCTCGCATACCGATATGTCGATTGAACCTGCATGTCTAGTTGATTAATTCTGTCGTTGGAAGTGTCACTGCCGGGCGTCCACCCGCAGTCGGTCGCCGGCTTTCACCGGGGTTTTCTTGTCTGTCAAATTCTGGATAATCGCTCCGCTGATGCTGTCCCGCACATCGACGACGCGCGCGTCGCCGATTTTCGTCTCGCCCCGCCAAATTTGGAAGGGCATGCCGATCTTGACGCCGTGCTTCGTGCCGACGTTCGCCACCACGAGCGAAAGGTCATCGCGAATCTCGACGACCATTGCGTCGGAGAGCGTGACTTCGGTCGCCGGGGCCTCGGCCACGCCGGCCGGAGAGCCAAGCAGTTCCGAAGTGTGGCGCAACTCCGCCTCGACATTCGCGCGGGTGTCCGGCGCGACGTCGTCCGTCGTCTTGAGCAACGTCATCACGGCTTCCGAAAGCTGAATGAGTTCGCCGCGATAATCTTCGCTCTCCTTTTTCGAGAGACGAAGGTCGCGCACGGCGGCGAGAAGCTTTTGCTCGAGCTTGTTGTCGTCGCCTTCGACGCCGGCAATACCAAGCGTCTGCAGCTTGAGCGTCACGTCCGCGGCCTGCCGTTTATAGGTCTCGGCTTCGGCGTTGGCGTTGGCCAGGCTTTGCGTGAGCTGCTTCACGGTATTTTGCAGCAGGATGAGGCGCTCTTCGAGCGGCGCGTCTTCATCGACGGCGCCATTCGGGGTCGCACTTCGTCCGCCTCCACCGGTAATGATCCGAGGAGCGCTGATTCCAGAATTTGTCAAAGATCGATCGTCCTGCGCGTCGGCGAAATTCGCCAGTCCGAGGACGCAGATGCCTGCCACTGTCGCGGCAAGTTTCATCCGTCTAATTATTTCGTCACTTTCGCGGTGTGAGAACCGTGCTTCTTGAAGATGCGCGTGGGCGCAAATTCGCCAAGCTTGTGGCCGACCATGTTCTCGGTGACGAACACCGGGATGAAGGTCTTGCCGTTGTGAATGTTAAAAGTGTGGCCGACGAAGTCGGGCGTGACCGTCGAGCGGCGCGCCCAAGTCTTGATGGGCTTCTTGACGTTGGCGTCGTTGAGCTTGTCGATTTTCTCGAGCAGCTTCATATCGACGAACGGGCCTTTTTTGAGTGAGCGGGACATGGATCGGGAAGGCTGGCGTTATTTCTTGGTCTTCTTGCGGCTCGGGCGGCGCTCCACAATGAAGCTGTCCGATTTCTTGTGCTTGCGGCGGGTCTTGAAGCCCTTGGCGAGCTGGCCCCACGGGCTCTGCGGATGCTGGCGTCCGCCACCACCCTTGCTCTTGCCTTCGCCACCACCCATCGGATGATCCACCGGGTTCATCGCCATACCGCGGGTCTGCGGACGAATGCCCATCCAACGGTGGCGTCCCGCCTTGCCGCTGGAGACGTTCATGTGATCGACGTTGCCGACCTGGCCAACCGTGGCGTAGCAGGCTTCGTTGATCTTGCGAATTTCGCCCGAGGCGAGCTTCACAAAGGCGTAACCGGCCTCGCGGTTGTTCAAAATAGCCTGGGTGCCGGCGCTGCGAACGATCTGACCGCCACGACCAGCGACGAGTTCGATGTTGTGAATGCCGGTGCCGAGCGGGATGGAACGCAGCGGAAGCGCGTTGCCGAGCTTGGCCTCGATGGATTCTCCGGCGGAGACCTTGGCACCCACGTTCAACCCGGCAGGGGCGAGGATGTAAGCTTTTTCTCCGTCGGGATATTGGATGAGAGCGATGCGCGCGGTGCGGTTCGGATCGTATTCGATCGCGATCACGTCGGCGACGACGTCGCGTTTGCCGCGCTTGAAGTCGATCACGCGATACATGCGCTTGTGACCACCGCCACGATGACGGGCGGTCTTGCGGCCGTTGTTGTTACGGCCGCCGGTCTTCTTGATCGGCTCGAGCAGGCTCTTTTCGGGCGTGCTCTTGGTGATCTCGGCGAAATCCGGCAGCTCCTTGAAGCGGGCGGACGGCGTGAGGGGTCGGAAAGTTTTGAGTGCCATGACGGTGGTCCCTTAGACGAGGTCGAGCTTCTCGCCCGCCTTCAGCGTGACGATGGCTTTTTTCCAATGCGGCTTGCGGCCGAAGTCGGCCTTGCGCTCGCGCTTTTTCTTGCCCGCGTAGTTCGCGGTGTTCACATCGACGACCGTCTTCTTGAACAGCTGCTCGATGGCGCGCTTGATCTCGAGTTTGGTGGCGGTCGGAGCGACGCGGAAGGTGTATTTGCCGAGATTCTCGGAAAGCAGCGTGGCTTTCTCGGTGAGGATGACGGTCTGGATTTGGTCGAAAACGGTGCTCATTTTCAGGAGAGCCTTTCGGCGAGTTTGGCCACCGCGTCGCGGGTGACGATAATCTTGTCAAAGGCCAGAAGCTGCTCCGTGTTCACTTCCGAGGCCGTCGCGAGGAGCGAGGACTGGACGTTGCGGGCGGCCTTGAAGGTGTTGTCGTCGAACTGGCTTCCGACGACGAGCGTCTTGCGGGCGTCCTTCGCGGCGTCCGCGATCAGGCTGACGAACTGCTTCGTCTTGGGAGCCGTGACGGCAAATCCTTCAACGACGAGGACGTCGCCAGCGAGGATGCGGGCGCTGAGCGCCTTGCGGAAGGCAAGCTTCTTGACCTGTTTCGGGACGTTCTTCGAGTAATCGCGAGGACGCGGGCCGTGAGCGGCGCCGCCACCGACCCAGATGGGTGAAGCGAACGCGCCGGCGCGGGCGCGACCGGTGCCCTTTTGGCGCCAGGGCTTTTTGCCCGAGAGGTTGACCTCGTCGCGCTTCTTGGCGCAAGCGGTGCCACTGCGGCGGGCAGCCTGCAGGGCGACCACGACGTCGTGAACGGCCTGGTTGCCCTTCTTCTCCTCGGTGATCAGATCGATCTTGGCCTTTTGGGCCTCTTCAGCGGTAAAAACGGTGGCGCTCATGACTTACTTTTTCTTGGCGACCTTCTTTTTGGAAGGACGCACGATGACGTAGGATCCCTTCGCGCCAGCGACATTGCCGCTGACGAGGATCACGTTCTCGGATTCACGCACCTGAACGATGCGGAGGTTCTGGACGGTCTTGCGCTCGTCACCCATGTGACCAGGCATGCCCATGTTCTTCCAAACGCGGCCCGGGGTGGAACGGTTGCCGATGGCTCCGTTCCGGCGGTGCATCATGGAACCGTGGGTCTCGGGCTGGCCGGCGAACTTGAAACGCTTGACGACGCCCTGAAAACCCTTGCCCTTGGACTGGCCAATGACATCGACGAACTGGCCGACTTCAAAAATCGTAGCCGGAATTTCGACGCTCTCCGGGGCGGTCTCGCCGTCTTTGAGGCGGAACTCGCGGATGAAACGCTTCGGCGTGGTCTCGGACTTCTTGAAGTGACCGAGCTGGGCCTTGCTCACGCGCTGGGGCTTCTGGTCGTCAAAACCGACCTGCACGGCGGTGTAACCGTCCTTCTCCTGATCCTTGACCTGGAGAATACGGTTGCCGCCCGTGGCGATCACGGTGACGGGAGTGGCAACGCCCTTTTCGTCATAGACGCGGGTCATTCCGAGCTTCTTTCCTAACAATCCAATACTCATGGCGGCGTCAGATCTTGATGGTGATGTCCACGCCGGCCGGGAGGTTGAGCTTGCGAAGCTCGTCCACGGTCTTTGCGGTCGGCTCGACGATGTCAAGCAGGCGTTTGTGCGTGCGAATCTCGAACGCGTCCATGGACTTCTTGTCCACGTGAGGCGAGCGATTCACGGTGAATTTTTCAATGCGAGTCGGAAGCGGGATCGGGCCGGTTACTTTGGAACCGGTGCGCTTTGCCGTCTCGACGATCTCGGCGGCGGATGCGTCGAGGATGCGATAGTCAAACGCCTTGAGGCGGATGCGGATTTTTTGGCCGTTCGTCATGATGGCAATCGATTAATTTTTCTGCTCAACGACCGCGTTGAGCACTTGTTGCGGGACCTGCTCGAAGTGGGAGGGCTCCATCGAGTAGGAGGAGCGGCCCTTCGAGAGGGACCGGATCGCGGTCGCGTAGCCGAACATTTCGGCGAGCGGCACTTCGGCGTTCACGGTCGTGAGGTTGCCCTTGGTCTCGAGGCCGGCGATTTTGGCGCGGCGACGGTTGAGGTCGCCCATGATGTCGCCCTGGAATTCCTCCGGGGTGATATTTTCGACCTTCATGATCGGCTCGAGGAGAATGGACTTTGCGTTCTTGAGGCCGTCCTTGAGGGCGAAGATCGCCGCCATTTTGAACGCCATTTCGTTGGAGTCCACGTCGTGGAAGCTGCCGTCCACGATCTGGACATTGATGTCGATGACTGGATAGCCGCCGATGATGCCGTTCGTGGTCGCCTCGTTGAGGCCCTTGATAACCGCAGGGATAAATTCTTTCGGAATGGAACCGCCGACCGTCTTGTTCTCGATCGTGACGCCCTTGCCGCGCTCGGCCGGACCGAGCTTGATGACGACGTGGCCGTATTGACCGCGACCGCCGGACTGCTTGACGAGCTTGCCTTCGCCGTCGGCTTCCTTGGTGATGGTTTCCTTGTAGGCGATCTGCGGCTTGCCGGAATTGGCCTCGACCTTGAACTCGCGCATCATGCGATCGCGGATGATTTCGAGGTGAAGCTCGCCCATACCGGCGATGATGGTCTGACCGGTATCCTCGTTCGTGAAAACGCGGAAGGTCGGATCTTCTTCGGCGAGACGCGCGAGGGCGTTGCCCATCTTTTCCTGGTCGGCCTTGGTCTTCGGCTCGATCGCCATCGAGATGACGGGATCAGGGAAGGATGGCGGCTCGAGCAGGATCGGGTAATCCTCGTCGCAGAGCGTGTCGCCGGTCGTGATGTTTTTGATGCCGACGATCGCGGCAATGTCGCCGGAGTAGCAAGTATCGATGTCCTCGCGCTTGTCGGCCTGGATCTGGATGAGGCGGCTGATGCGCTCGCGCTTGTTCGTGCGAGGATTATAGACGGTGTCGCCCTTGGAGAGCTTGCCGGAATAGACGCGGAAAAACACGAGCTTGCCAACGAACGGATCGCTCCAGAGCTTGAACGCGAGCGAGCAGAACTTGGCGTTGTCGTCCGAAACGGCGGTCATTTCCTCCGCGGTGTCCGGGCTCTGGCCCTTGGCGGGCTGAATTTCGAGCGGGTTCGGGAGATAATCCACGACCGCATCGACGAGGAACTGGACGCCCTTGTTCTTGAAGGCGGACCCACCGGCGACCGGCACGAACTTGTTCGCGATGGTCTGGCGGCGGATGGCGGCCTTGAGGTCCTGCTTCGTGATCGGCTGCTCCTCGAGGAACTTGGTGCCGATCTCGTCGTCGAGGTCGCACATTTGATCGACGATGTCCTGATAGGCGCTCTCGGCGATTTCCTTATACTCGGCCGGGATTTCGACGATCTCGTAGGTCGAACCCATCGAGTTGTCGTCGAGATAGCGGACAGCCTTCTGGTTGAGGACGTCGATCTGGCCGACGAGCGTATCTTCCTTGCCCCAGGGAATGAGAATCGGCCAGACGTTCGCGCCGAGCTTGGTGCGCATGCTGGTGACGGCGGCGTCGAAGTCGGCGCCGGTGCGGTCCATCTTGTTGACGAACGCAATGCGCGGCACGCCGTATTTGGTGGCCTGGCGCCAGACGGTCTCGGACTGCGGCTGCACGCCGGCGACGCCGCAGAACACGGCGATCGCGCCGTCGAGCACACGAAGCGAGCGCTCGACCTCGGCCGTGAAGTCCACGTGGCCGGGAGTATCGATGATGTTGACGCGCTGCTTGATGCCCTCGAAGGCCTTGTAGATGCCTTCGACGGGTTCCTTGCGCTGCAACCACGAACAGGTCGTGGCGGCGGAGGTGATCGTAATGCCGCGCTCGCGCTCCTGCTCCATCCAGTCGGTGACCGTGGTGCCTTCATGCACCTCACCGATCTTGTGGATCATGCCGGTATAGAAAAGAATGCGCTCGGTGAGCGTCGTCTTGCCCGCGTCGATGTGCGCGCAAATCCCGATGTTACGGGTGCGCTCGAGCGGGAACGCGCGGTTGGGCGAGTTCGGATTCGAAACGGGTTTTTCCTGGAGCGTAGCGGACATTGAGAAAGAACGGGGAGAGGGCTGAATTGAACTACCAGCGGAAATGGGCGAAGGCGCGGTTGGCCTGCGCCATCTTGTGCATGTCGTCGCGTTTTTTGATGCCGTTGCCCTGACCGGCGGCGGCGTCCTTGAGTTCGTAAGCGAGCGCGTCCTTCATCGCCACGCCCTTGCGCTTGTTGGCGAAGGTGACGAGCCAGCGCATCGCGAGGGCGACCTGGCGATCCTGCGGGACTTCCATCGGGACCTGGTAGGTGGCGCCACCGACACGGCGGGACTTCACCTCGAGGCGGGGACGGACGTTCTCGATGGCCTTGTTGAGCGTCTCGAGCGGATCGACCGTGTCGCTGCCTTCGCGCGACTTGTCGATGGCGCCATAGACGATGCGCTCGGCGACGGACTTCTTGCCGGCCTGCATGACGGCGCTAATGAGGCGCGCCACGAGCGGGCTCGCATAGCGGCTGTCGCGTTTGACTTCTTTATGAATGACTCTGCGTCGGCGGGACATGATGTTTTACCGGTGAAAATTATTTCTTCTTGCCCTTGCCACCCTTGCCGGCGGCAGCAGCTTCCTGGCCGGGCTTCGGACGCTTGGCGCCGTATTTGGAGCGACTGCGGCGACGACCATCGACCCCGAGGCTGTCGAGCGAACCACGAACGATGTGGTAGCGGACGCCGGGGAGATCCTTCACACGACCGCCACGAACGAGCACGATCGAGTGTTCCTGCAAATTGTGGCCCTCGCCGGGAATGTAGGCGATGACTTCCTGGCCGTTCGTGAGGCGCACCTTGGCGACCTTGCGGAGAGCGGAGTTCGGCTTCTTCGGCGTGCGGGTCATGACCTGCACGCATACGCCGCGGCGCTGCGGGCAATTCACGAGCGCGGGCGACTTCGACTTGACGGTCACCTTGCTGCGTCCCTTGCGGACCAGTTGATTGATTGTGGGCATTGGCTATTCCTCGAAAGTTTCCGCTAAAAAATGTGGGGACAAAAAAACCACACGGCGATGTGGTTACCTCGTGTCCCCGACGTTGTGCGGGAACGGTTAGATTACGGATTTACGAAATACGCGCAACAACAAAGTTACAAATTTTTAGACGGCGCGGAGGCCTGCTTTTATGCGGCTCCGCGGGTGATTGGCAACTCCCGCGGAGCTTGAAAGCCGCCCGCGGCCAACCAGGCGAACGCCTCCGCGAAGGCCATGCTGAAATGACGAAGGCTGGAAGTGCCGCCCGATGAACTTCCGTCCGCGTCACACTGCAAGGTCAGTTTCCCCGCGCACGCCGAACCTCGGCCTCGATCTCGCCGTCCTGGAATCGCGTGCGAATCACGCTGCCCGGCTCGACCTGTCCCGTCGAACGCACCACGCCGCCCTGCGCGTCGAACGTGATCGAATAACCGCGCGCCAGCGTGGCATCGGGACTGAGCGTCCGCAGCAGCCCGGCCAATCCTCCGAGCCTTTCACGGCGCCGTGAGAGCTGCCGCGCCGTCGCCTCCGACAACAGCACCGTTCCCTGCGCCAGCCGGCCGCGCAGCATGGCGAGCTGCGATGCCGGCCGATGCGCGGCAATCACCGCCACTGCATGGCGCAGCCGGTCGATGCGTTGGCGCAAGGCGAGCCCCGCGACGCGTTGCATCGCTGCCACGGAATGGTCGAGCCGCTGCCCGCGCTCGCGCAGAATGCGCGCCGGCTCGCGGAAAAGCGCCGAGCGCTCGAGCGCCGCGAGGTGCGCGCGATGAAATCGAAGCACCCCCGCGCATTCGCGCGTCAGGCGGGCGACGCGTTCGCGCACGGCCCGCCGCAGATCCGCGGCGTCCGGCACAATGAGTTCCGCCGCCGCGCTCGGCGTGGGCGCGCGAAAATCGGCGGCAAAATCGGAAAGCGTGAAGTCGATTTCATGTCCGACCGCGCTCACCACCGGCACGCGCGACGCGGCAATCGCTCGTGCAACGGCCTCCTCGTTGAATTCCCACAAATCCTCCAAGCTCCCGCCGCCGCGCGTCACGACCACGACGTCCACCGCCGGCCACGCGCCGCTGGAAAATTCCGCGACCGCCGCCGCGATCTCCGCCGCCGCTCCGCGCCCCTGCACGCGCACCGGATGAATGATCACCTCGACGCCCGGCATGCGCCGATGCAGCACCTTGAGAAAATCGCGGATCGCCGCGCCGGTCGGCGACGTGACGACACCAATGCGCGCGGGAAACCGAGGCAGCGGCCGCTTGCGCTCTGCATCGAAAAGCCCCTCCGCGGCGAGCCGGACCTTGAGCGCCTCGAAGCGCGCCTGCAACGCGCCCAGCCCCTCCTCCTGCACGAGCTGAACGACGAGCTGGTATTGCCCCCGTGCCTCGTAAACGGTGAGCTCGCCGAAGAGCTGCGCCTGCATTCCGTCGGCCAGTCGCAACCCGCGCAGACTGCGCGCCGCGCCGGCGAAAAGCACGCACGCGAGCTGCGCGCCGGCATCCTTGAGCGTAAAATATTGATGGCCGGAGGCCTGCCGGCGGAGGTTGGAAATTTCGCCGCGCACCCACACCTCGCCAATGGTCGCCTCCAGCGCGCCGCGCACGGCCCGCGTGAGTTCCGTCACGCTGAGGACGCGCGGCAGCGGCGGCCCGGCGTCGGGCTTGACGTTTTCGCCAAAGGTCAGATCAAGCTGCATCGGATTTCTCCGGCCCGTCGTCACCGCTCTCGTCGTCATCCTCGATCTCGCGCCGCAGCGCCTTGGAAACGAAAGGCCGCACAAAGCCGTAGAGCAGGAATGCCACGAAGAGCACGGCAGGCATCCATTGGTAATTCATCGCGCTGAAGACAAGCACCGCGATCAGCCCGATAAAGGCCGGCAGCGAGCGCTGCGTGCGCCAATTCACGGCCTTGAAGCTCGGATAGCGCACGCGACTGAACATGAGCACCGAGAGAAAAATCATCAGCGCCGGCAGTCCGAACTTCCAATTCCCAATCGTGCGCTCGCCCTCGTCGAGCCACAGCATGAAGAGCGTCAGCGAGGCGATCACTCCCGCCGCGGCGGGAATGGGAAAGCCCTCGAAGTCCTTGGATTTGTTCTCGTAGGCGGGGTCGGCCGCCATGCAATTGAAACGCGTCAGCCGCAGCGCACCGCAGAGCAGGTAAAAGAACGCGATCACCCAGCCCGTCTTGTAGAAATCGTGCAGCACGATGTCATAGACCAGCAACGCCGGGGCAACGCCGAACGAAACGACGTCCGCGATGGAATCGAACTCGCGACCAAACGGGCTCTCGCGTCCGCCGAGCCGCGCCAGCCGGCCATCGAGCAGGTCGAACACACACGCGCCGAGAATGAAGGCGATGGCCTCCTTGTATTTTCCGCTCGCGAGCGCCTCCTCGCCGCTCTTGCCTTCGATGATGCGCAGGATCGCCGCGAAGCCGCAGAAGAGATTTCCCGCCGTCATGAGGTTCGGCAGGAGATAGATTTTCGGACCGGGATTGCTCATCGCTTCAGGCGCGCACGCTACCAAGGCATCCCCGAATGCGCAGTTTTTATTCGCGGTGGGACGGGAGCGGACGCGCGAATTCCACCATCGGCGTCACCCCGCCGCGGACGGATTCGCCGATGCGCACGAGGACCTTCGCGTCCGCCGGCACGTAGAGTTCGGTGCGCGAGCCGAAGCGAATCATGCCGAATTTTTCGCCCTGCGCGACCTCGTCGCCGATGACCGACCAAGGCACGATGCGTCGGGCAATCGCGCCGGTAATCTGCCGCACGGCGACGGTGACCTTGGCGCCTTGGATCACCCAAAGCCGGCTGGCGTTCTTGTGCGAGCTGTCGGGATTGCGCGCATCGAGATAGAGGCCTTTTTTTCCAATGCTGTGCGTCACGCGGCCGGCGATGGGTGAGCGATTCACATGCACATCGACGACCGAGAGGAAGATCGAGATGCAGATCATCCGCTGGACGAGCACCTCACTCTCGACGCGTTCGTCGATGGCGACGACCTGCCCATCAGCCGGCGCGACGGCGATGCCGGGATCGTTCGGAGCTTCACGGTCGGGATCGCGGAAAAAGTAAAATGTGAACGCAATCATCGCGAGGAAGAGGAGCGCGAGCGGCGGATACCAGATGATGCTGACCGCAAAGCCGAGGCCGAGAATCACAAAGATTCCGACGGCTTCATTGATGGCTTTGCAGGATTTCACGGCGGGCAAGCTACCAACTCTCCACGGCGGCGCGAGCGAATTAGTCCGGGCTTCCCCGGCTCGGTGAAACGCGCAAAAAACGCGAAGACCGCTTGGAGTCGGCGGGACTTCGGGTAAATTACCGGCCATGACCGCCACGCTTTCGCCCGAAATGACCATGCAGGAATTGCTCCAGGCCCTACCCGGCGCGCAACGGGCGCTCTTCCGCCTCTATCACATCGGCGGCTGCGCGAGCTGCGGCTTCCGGCCCGAGGAAACCGTGGCGGAGGTCTGCGCCCGCAACGAGGGCCTCGATCCCGCCGAGGCGCTCACCGCCGTGGAAACCGCCTGCGCGGAGGACGCCAAAATGCTTATCGAGCCGAAGGAAGCCGCCGCCGCCCTGGCCGACGGCGAGGCCCGCGTGCTCGACATCCGCACGCGCGAGGAATTCGACGCCGTGCGCATCCCGCACGCGCAGCATTTCACGCAGGAGCTCCTGCAGACCATCATGGGCGAATGGCCCAAGGACGACCTGCTCGTCCTCGTCGATCACCAGGGCGCCCGAGGTCTCGACGCCGCCGCGTATTTCGCCGGCCACGGCTTCACCAACGTCCGCAGCCTCCGCGGCGGCATCGACGCCTGGAGCCTCGAAGTCGATCCCGCCCTGCCGCGCTACACCGTGGAATAAATTCGACGTCACCCCGCCGATCCGCGAAGACACACCCGAATTTCATGAGCAACGATCTCGAAGCCAACATCCAGGCCGCCATCGCCAACCCGCAAAACCTCGGCGAAATGGCCGACGCCGACGCCGTCGGCACCGTGGGCAGCGCCGATTGCGGCGACATGCTGCGGATGTGGGTGAAGTTCAAGGAAGAGGATGGCCGACGGGTCATCGACAAGGCGACGTTCCAAACCTTCGGCTGCCAGACCGCCATCGCCGTCGCCAGCATGGCCACCGACCTCATCCGCGGCAAAACCGCCGAAGAAGCCCTCGCCATGTCCGGGCAAGACCTCTCCGCCCCGCTCGGCCCGCTGCCGCCGATGAAAATCCACTGCGCCCAGCTCGTCGAAGGCGCGCTCAAGGACGCCTTGACTCCCGGCGGAGCCCCCGTCGCGAAGGAAGCGACCAGCCCCACCCTTTTCGATCAGCTCAACGCCCCAAAAACCGTCAAAATCACCCTGAAATCCTGATCCCCGCCCTTCAGTATTTCTGTTTTCATTTTTCAGCTTTTTCCTATGGACCAACGCGAACTCACTCTCACCCGCGACTGCGACGCCATCCAGATCCCCAGCGGCAGCCCGATCATTCTGCCCCTCGGCACGAGCGTCGTCGTCACGCAATCCCTCGGCGGCACCTACACCGTCGCCACCCAGGCCGGCCTCGCCCGCATCGATGAAAAGGACATCGACGCCCTCGGCATCGATCCGACCGAACTCCAGACTGAAAAGAAAACCGTCGATGGCTCCCTCGAGGAAGCCGTCTGGGAGCAGCTCAAGACCGTTTTCGACCCCGAAATTCCCGTCAACGTCGTCGATCTCGGCCTCATTTACGATTGCCTCGTCGATAAGACCGAATCCGGCCAGACCAACGTGAAGGTGAAAATGACCCTCACCGCTCCCGGCTGCGGAATGGGCCCGACCATCGCCGCCGACGCCCGCCAAAAAGTCCTCATCCTCGACGGCGTGGACGAAGCCGAAGTCGATCTCGTGTGGGACCCGCCATGGAATCAATCGATGATCTCCGAGGCCGGCCGCATGAAGCTTGGCTTGGTCTGACCTACTATCTTTCGCATTTGTCGTTATCATGAGGAACGGCACGAGCTTATTGCCTCCATTTCGACATTGCGCTTGACCTGTTATCTCTCACCGACTTCAAAGCATTACGTCCTATTTCCACCGCTCTTCGCCCTGCCTTTTTAGAATGAAATTCCCCACCCCCTCGCGGCTCCTCCTCTCCTTCGGCCTCTCGCTCGTTGCCACCATCACCATTGCAAACGCGCAATACACCAATGGGCAAAACGCGAATATCTTGTGGGGGCAGGGAAACTTTACGACGGGAACGGCTGCGGCTCCTCCAAGCGTGGGCTCTTTCAAAGCCCCGACTGATTTCGCGATCGATCCCACCACCGGGAAATTCTTCGTTGCCGACCCTGGCAATAATCGCGTCCTGCGTTTCAGTTCGGCCAACGCTTTTGTCAATGGCGCTGGCGCGGAAGCGGTCTTCGGTCAAATAAACTTCACGACTGCGGTAGTCGGAGCTGTTTCTGCCACTACGACGAACGCGCCAGCCGGTGTCGTCGTTGACTCTTTCGGCACGCTCTGGGTAGCGGATACCGGCAATAATCGCGTCCTCGGGTTCCAAGATGCCTCTACAACCAATTCCGGCAATGGTTCATCAGCCGCCGCTACCCTTCTTTTTGGCCAGATTAATTTTTCAGACTCCGCTCCGGCCACTACCCAGTCTGGAATGAAATCTCCCACTGGCGTGACAATCGACGGGAATGGCTCCCTCTATGTGGTCGATCAGGGGAACAACCGCATTCTCAAATTTACGAATCCTTACGTGGTTGGAGACGGAATCACCGCAATCAACGCCGACAGCCAACTCGGCCAGACCAATTATCTGGTCGGCACACCCGGAACCACGAACAGCACATTCAAAGCTCCGACCTTCGCCAAGGTCGATGGCAGCGGCAACCTTTGGGTATCGGACACGGGAAACAACCGCATCCTGTTCTTCGCGTCGGTAGCCACGCAGCCGATTGGCGGAACCGCCACAAAAGTCATTGGGCAGACGGATTTCGTGACCGGCACGGCTGGCACGACGCAGACGACTCTCAGCGGGCCGACCGGCATCACCTTCGACACCTTGAACCGGCTTTACGTGGCGGATACGACCAATAACCGCGTCCTCATCTATAATGCGGATGCGCTCAGTTTGGGCAACGGAGCGAGTGCGTCCTTCGTGCTCGGGCAAACCCTCTTCACAACCGCCGGTGCCAGCACCACGCAGTCCACCCTGAGCGCTCCATTCGCGATTGCGTATTCCAACCAGCAACTCTGGGTCGTGGACAAGAGCAACAATCGAGTGATCAACTTCACGCTTACTCCCGGCACCCCGTCCTTTATCGCACCCGGCGTCGTCAAGGTGAATACCTCCAAGAAGAAACGGGTCTTCACCTACACCTTCCAAGGCTCGAATGCCTCGGACTCCTACACGCTTCGCGCCTCCGTTCCGGGTTCCGCGTCAAAGTTGGCGAAGGTGACCTTCCTTTACAATGGCGTGGACGTCACCAGCTCGCTGAAAGCCGGCACGTTCTCCACCGGGCTTTTTGGGCCGGGCCAGCTCACGTTCACCGTTCAAATCAAGCCGACGGGCAAGACGGTCAAGACCGAAGGCGGCAAGTTCGTCATTACATTGACGGCTGTTTCGGAAACAAATTCTTCTTATTCCAGTCAGCAGGCGATCACCATCAAGCTGCTCAAGGCCAAGCACTAAAAAAGCCACGACTCTCTCCAGCGCTTCCCTCCCCGATCAGGGAAGCGCTTTTCGATGAACTCCGGTTTGCCGAAAAAAAGCCCAGCGTTCCCCGCTGGAGAGCCATTTCCTGGAGCGGGTCCATCGCCGCGGAAATCCGCGCCGCGCATTCCGTGTGCGTCACGAAATCGTCGCGCTTGCCTGTCGCATTGCGCTGGGCAGATGGTGCGCATCCTGCTGTCACTGTTCGCTCACGCCTTCGTCCAACCCATTTATGCCCACCGAATTTCATTCCACGCTCGATCAATCCCCCGCCGGACTCCGCAGCCTCATCGAGCGCCAGTTGATGCTCACCTACGCGCGTGACACCACCACGGCCACGAAGCGCGACTGGTGGCTCTCCAGCTCGAAGGCCGCCCTCGCCGTCGTGATCGAGCGCATGATCGCGACCATGGCCCGCTACCACGACGCGAACGCCAAGCGCGTCTATTATTTGTCCCTCGAGTTCCTGATGGGCCGCCTGTTCACGAACACGCTGCACAGCGCCGGCATCTTCGACCAGATGGAGGCCGCGCTTCGCGAGATCGGCGTGGATCCCGATGAAATCCGCGACGAGGAATACGACATGGGCCTCGGCAATGGCGGCCTCGGCCGGCTCGCCGCCTGCTTCCTCGACTCCCTCGCCACGCTCGACATTGCCGCGGTCGGCTACGGCATCCATTACCAATACGGCCTCTTCAAGCAGGAATTCCGCAACGGCTACCAGATCGAGTTCCCCGACGTCTGGCGCACCTTCGGCACGCCGTGGAGCATCATCCGCCCCGAGCATACGACCGAGGTCGAGATCTACGGCCACGTGGAAAACGTCTTCGACGACCGCGGCAACTACGTCTCGAAATGGCGCGATACGAAGAAGCTCCTCGGCGTCCCCTACGACATTCCGGTGCCCGGTTTTGGCACCGTCACCGTGAACTACCTCCGCCTTTGGGAGTCCCGCGCCTCCGCCGAGTTCGACTTCGCCGCCTTCAATCGCGGCGGTTACGACGAGGCCGTTCGCGATAAAAACCAGAGCGAAACCATCTCCAAGGTCCTCTATCCGAACGACTCCACGGAGTCCGGCAAGGAACTCCGCCTGCTCCAGCAGTATTTCTTCGTGTCGTGCTCGATGAAGGACATCATCCGGCGCTTCCTTCAGCTCAACACCGACTGGAACACCTTCCCCGACAAGGTCGCCGTCCAGCTCAACGACACGCACCCCGCCATCTCCGTCGCCGAGCTCATGCGCCTTCTCCACGACGAATACGAACTTCCCTGGGATCAGGCGTGGTCCATCGTCACCCGCACGCTCGCCTACACGAATCACACCCTCCTGCCCGAGGCCCTCGAAAAATGGAGCGTCGGCCTGTTCAAAAAGGTCATCCCGCGCCACCTCCAGATCATCTTCGAGATCAACAAGCATTTCCTGGAGGAAGTGGAGACCGCGTGGCCCGGTGACATCGTCAAGAAGCGCACCCTCTCCATCATCGAAGAAGGCCCCGTCCAGATGGTCCGCATGGCGCACCTCGCCATCGTCGGCAGCCACAGCGTGAACGGCGTCGCCGCGCTCCATACCCAGCTCCTCAAGAGCGACCTCTTCCCCGAGTTCGACGCGCTCTATCCTGGCAAATTCAACAACAAGACCAATGGCATTACCCCGCGCCGCTGGCTCCTTTCCTGCAATGAAGGCCTCAGCCAGCTCATCACGAGCAAGATCGGCGACGGCTGGGTGCGCGATCTCGATCAGCTCCGCGGCCTCGAGGCCTACGCCGACGACCCGCAATTTCAGGCCGACTTCATGGCCGTAAAACGCGCCAACAAGGAGCACCTCGCCAAGATCATCGAGAAGGAATGCGGAGTCGTCGTCAGCCCCGACGCGCTCTTCGACGTGCAGATCAAGCGCCTCCACGAATACAAGCGCCAGCACCTTAATCTCCTGCACATCCTCGCGCTCTACCGCCGCCTGTTGCAGGACCCCGACCTCGACATCGTTCCGCGCGTCTTCATCTTCGCCGCCAAGGCCGCGCCCGGCTACGAGCTCGCCAAGACCATCATCAAGGCCATCAACGCCGTCGGGGCAATGATCAATGCCGACACCCGCATCAACGGAAAACTCAAGGTCGTCTTCCTGCCGAACTACCGCGTCTCGCTCGCGCAGCGCATCGTCCCGGCCGCCGACATCTCCGAGCAAATTTCCACCGCCGGCAAGGAGGCCTCCGGCACCGGCAACATGAAGCTCTCGCTCAACGGCGCCCTCACCATCGGCACCCTCGATGGCGCCAATGTCGAAATCCGCGAGGAAGTCGGCGCGGAGAACATCTTCATCTTCGGCATGACCGTCGAGGAAGTCACCGCGCTCGTGAAAAAGGGCTACAAGCCGAGCGAATTCTACCAGGCCGACGAAGAACTCAAGGCCGTGGTCGATTGGGTCGGCTCGAATTACTTCACGCCCAACGAGCCTCCCGGCGTACTCAGCAGCCTGCGCGACAACCTCCTCCACAGCGATCCCTTTCTCGTGCTCGCCGATTTCCGCGCCTACAGCGACGCGCAGAAACTCGTCGATGCTGCCTACCGCGACAAGGCGGGCTGGGCGAAAATGGCGATCCTGAACACCTCCCGCATGGGCAAGTTCTCCAGCGATCGCACGATCAAGGAATACGCGAAGGAAATCTGGAAGGTCGAGCCGGTCTCGATCTAGAGATGTGGAGACGCAAAAGGGCTGTGCATCGGGCGGGTGCTGCGGTCGATCAGGGCCCTCCCATCCTCTCGCCCCGGTAGCGATCATCCCCTTGCCCACCATTTGACGACGCGGCGCCAATCGTGCGTTACTGTGGATCTACATGGAGGGCGGGGTTCTGAAATTGCGCGTCTTCACAAACCATCCTCTCAGCTCCGCCTTCCGGATGAATAACCTGCGGAAACTTCCCATCCAGCCTCCCATGCGCCTCCCGCAAACCCTCTTCGCCGCCGCCCTGCTCGGCCTCGCCGCGCTCTCGCCGGCCCGCGCCTCCTTCCACCTCTGGCAGATCGACGAAGTTTATTCGGACGCCACCGGCACCGTGCAATTCATCGAACTCACCGTCACCTCCGACGGCGAGAACTTCCTCTCCGGCCACACCCTCACCAGCGCCGGCCACACCTTCACCTTCCCGAGCAACCTCCCCGCCAAGACGGCCAACCATCACCTCCTGCTCGCCACCCCCGGCTACATCGCCCAGCCGGGCCTGCCCGCGCCCGACTACAACCTCGGCGTGAACAATTTCTTCGCCACCGGCGGCGACACGCTCAACTACGCCGGCGTGAACACGCTCACCTTCACGGCCGGCCAGCTCCCGCTCGACGGCACGAACTCGCTCAACCGCGTCTTCAACCCGCCGACTGCGACCACCTTCACCGTCGCCCCCATGTCGCCGACGAACTTTTCCAACAACGGCACCCCCACACCCGACGCCCCCAAGGTCCGGATCACCGGCCCCAAGCAAATCACCACCTCCAATGCGAAAATCACGATCAAAGGAACGGCCACCGGCACCATCACGCGCGTGACCTACCGCATCGGGGCCGGCGCCACCCGGCACGCGAAAGGCACCGCCAAATGGCACTTCGTCGCATCCCTCAAAATCGGAAAAAACCTCATCACCGTCACCGCCCAGGGCCCCGGCGGCAAATCCACGCCCGCGAAAATCACCGTCACGCGAAACTAACTCGCGTGCGCGTCCACCCTTGAGGGGCCGTTTTCGTCCGCGGCGGCGCCCATTTCACGGAATTCGGATTGCGAAATCCACCCGTGAAGCGCATGAAATTCCCAACGCTCATCCGATGAAAAAGCCCGCCCTTCCTCTCGCCGTCCTCGCCGCGTTGCTCGCTCTTCCCGCCGTCGCTCAGGCACATCCCGGCCATGGCCTCGCGCAGGGGTTCGCTCCCGGCTTCGCGCATCCGCTGCTCGGGCTCGATCACGAACTCGCGATGATCGCCATCGGCCTCTGGGCCGCGCAGGCCGGCGGCCGCGCGCTCTGGGCGGTGCCCGCGACGTTCGTCGGCGTAATGGCCCTTGGCGGCGCACTCGGAATGGCGCACGTGTCGGTGCCGTTCATCGAGCCGGGCATCGCCGCCTCCGTGCTCGTGCTTGGATTGCTCATCGCCTTCGCCGTGCGCCTGCCGATGGTGGCCGCGGTGCCGCTCGTCGCGCTATTCGCGATCTTCCACGGTCACGCGCACGGCGCGGAGATGCCGGAGACGGCGTCCGGCGCGGCCTATGGCATCGGTTTCCTGCTCGCCACCGCCGCATTGCACGGCGCGGGCATCGGCCTGGGTATGCTCATCCAGCGTTGCACGGTCGCCCCGGTGATCCGGTTCGCGGGCGCGGCCATCGCGGTGGCCGGCGTTTACGTCGCGCTGAGCTGAGGCGCGTCGCGCCGCTTGGCAAGCGGCGACGCGTCTGCGATAAGGCGTTCCCGTGCTAGGGAACGCACCTTCCAACAACGTCCGGCGGGTTGCCGTCCAGATCCTCATCGGCGTCGGCATTTTTTCCGCCGTCGTCGCGATCGCCACGACGGCGTATTGCCTGATGGGTTGGAGCTTCAGCGACGCGATCTACATGGTGTTCATCACCATTTTCGGCGTCGGCTACGGCGAGGTGGAGCCGGTCGATACGCCGCTCAAGCGCTTCGTCACCATTCTCACGATCATCGCGGGCCCCATCGCGACGGTTTACATCATCGGCGCGCTCGTGAAGATCATCACGGAAAAGGAATTCCAGCGCGCCCTGGCCGACCACCGCAAATTCAAAACCATGGATGCAATGAACCGCCACACCATCATCTGCGGCTTCGGGCGCATCGGGCAGACCATCGCCCGCGAGCTGCTCAAGGCCGGCCAGCCGTTCCTCATCCTCGACCGCGACGCGGAACGCATCGCCCTGGCCGAGACCCTCGGCTACGTCACGCTGTCGGGGGACGCCGGCGACGAGGACGTTCTCAGCCGGGCGCACATCGAGTCCGCCCGCACTCTGGCCGCCGTGCTGCCGAACGACATGGTGAACGTCTTCATCACGCTCACCGCGCGCAACATGAACCCCGCCCTGCGCATCATCGGTCGGGCGGAAAATCCCGCCACCGAAAAGAAACTTCGCCAGGCCGGCGCGAACGACATCATCCTCCCAGCCCTCGCCGGCGGCATGCAGATCGCCCACCGCATCATCCGCCCCTCGCTGCTCGGCGTGCTCGACGATGGAACCTCGTTTCTCAAAAACGATCTCGAGGAACTCGGCGTGGAGATCGGCGAAACGATTGTCGAACCCACCAGCCACCTTGTCGGACAAACGCTCGCCGCCTTCATCGACGGCGTGAAAGGCCGTTGCCTCGTGCTCGCCATCCGTCACCCCGACGGCACCGACAGCCAGCATCCCGCGCCGCATTCCCCGCTCGTGGCGGGCGACCGCATCATCAGCATTTTGCGGAAGAGCGCGTGAGGGCAACTCCCATAGGTCTTATAGGACCTATGAGACCTATTGGTCCTTGAAAACCTGCTGCCCGCTCTCCGCGACGTAATCGCGAATCGCCGCGAGAAATCGCGCCGAAAACTCCACCGCTTTCTTGCGACCGACGCCGGGCGTCGCCTCGAAGGCCAGGCTGGAATCCGGATAATGCCTCGCCATGTGGCGAAGCGTGACGTCCGAGAAAATCACGTAGGCCGGCACGTCCTTCGCATCCGCGATTTCGCGCCGCAGCTTGCGCAGCCGCTCGAAGAGAGCCTCGTCGAAGGCGAAGTCGGCCGCCACTTTCTTCCGCGCCCGTTCGCCCTTCGCCGCAAACTTTCCGGCGGGCGCTCGCCGAACGCGCACGGGCGTCCGCGCCTTCAGCACATCCAGGCCCTGCGGCGTGAGATCGATCGTCGCGAATTTGTCGTCCGAGCGCACCGCGTAGCCGAGGCGGATCAAGTCGCCCGCGAGCTGCTTCCATTCCTCGGGCGGCATGTCCTTGCCGACGCCATACGTCGGCAGTTGATCGTGCCCGCGCCCGAGCACGCCCTTCGTCTTCGCGCCGGTAAGAATCTCGACGACGTGGTTCAAGCCGAAGCTGAATCCGCTCGCCTGCCGCACGCGGTAGAGGCACGAGAGAAACTTCTGCGCGGCCACGGTCACATCGACCTCCTCGGGCGGGGACACGCAATTATCGCAGCCGCCGCAATTCTCGTCGGACGTGGTTTCGCCGAAATAGCCGAGCAGTCCGGTGCGCCGGCACGCGCCGCTCTCGGCGAACTCCGCGATCACGTTCAGTTGCTTGAGCGCGGTCTGGCGCTCGCCCTCGTCGGGCTTCTCGTCGATCATCCGCTTCTGTTTGAGGATGTCGCCGCGGCTGTAGAGCAGCAGGCAATCCGAGGGCAGCCCGTCGCGCCCGGCCCGGCCTGTTTCCTGGTAATAACTCTCGAGATTGCGCGGCAGATCGTAGTGCACGACGAAGCGCACGTTCGGCTTGTTGATGCCCATCCCGAAGGCAATCGTCGCGCAAATCACCCGCACCTCGTCGCGCAGAAAGACCTCCTGATTCGCCGCGCGCACGGCCGCGTCCAGCCCGGCGTGATACGCCCGCGCCGGCACGCCCGCCGCCGTCAATTTCTCCGCGAGCGACTCCGCCGACTTCCGCGACAGACAATAAACGATGCCCGCGTCGCCGGGCCGCTTCGATACAAAGTCCGCGAGCTGGTCGAACGCGCCCGCCTTCGGCACGACGCGGTAGAAGAGGTTCGGCCGGTTGAAGCTCGCGACGTATTCACGGGGTCCGCGCAGGCCAAGCCGCTCGACGATATCGCGCCGCACGCGGCCGGTCGCCGTTGCGGTGAGCGCCATCACCGGAACCTCGGGAAACACGTCGCGCAGCTCGCTGAGACGCCGGTATTCCGGGCGAAAATCGTGCCCCCATTCGCTGATGCAATGCGCCTCGTCCACGGCGATCAACGTGACGCCCCACTTTTGCAAATCTTCGAGGAAGCCCGAGAGCAACAGGCGCTCCGGCGCGACGTAGAGCAGCTTGTAGTCGCCGGCGTGGAGTCCGCGCAGCCGCCGCCGTCCCTCGCCCGGCTCGAGCGAGGAATTCAAATACGTCGCCGCCACGCCGTTCGCCGTGAGCGCATCGACCTGGTCCTTCATCAGCGCGATCAGCGGTGACACCACGAGCGTGAGCCCCGGCCGCAACAGCGCGGGCAACTGGTAGCAGAGCGACTTCCCGCCGCCGGTCGGCAGGAGTGCAAAGACGTCGCGGCCCGCCAGCGCATCGGCAATGATCTCCGCCTGCAAGGCCGGAATTCCTCGTAGCCAAAAACCTCCTTCAACTTTTTCCGCGCTGCGTCCGCCATTCCCGCCATCCTCCAAAATTTCGCGCCGCTTCGCGACTACGCTTTCATCACCCACGTGAACTCCATGAGCTGCGCGTGCGGGATGAAAAAATAATCCGGCGCGTAGCTCTGGTTCCGCGCGAGCACGCCGTAGAGCACCCGCCGCCAGCGGGCGAAGCCGGCGCCGGTGTATTCCACGATCAACTCGCGCGGCAGCACGAAGAAGGTCTCCGCCGAGCGGGTCGCGATGCCTCCGCCGCTGATCTCCACCGCGCGGTCCAGAATGTCCGCCGCCCGCGGCTCCTGCATGTAGCCGTGCTCGGCGATCACATGCCAGACGCGCTGGTCGTGCGGATGCACCTTGATGCTGCGCGCCATGTCCACGTCGCTCTGCATGACATTGAGCAGGCTCAGAAAGATGATCTGCTCGCGCGGCGCGATGCCTTGCCGGATCATCTCCTGCAGACGCGCCACCGCGTGGGCGGGATTTTTGTTAAGCGTGATCATCACGAGCTGTCCCGGCAGCGTGCGTTCGTGCGGAATGCGGCTGAGCAGCGCGTCCACCGGGCAGGTGCCGGCATGCACGCGCTCGCTGATGATTGCCCGACCTCGATACCACGTCAGCATGACCGTGAGCAGGCCGCCGCCAATGAGCAGCGGAAAATACGCGCCCTGCGCCAGCTTTAGCAGGCTCGATACGAGGAAGAACCCCTCGACGGCGATGAGCACGCCCACGAATCCCCCCACGGCCGCCAGCGGCCATCGCCAGCACCGCCGCGCGACGAGGCCGATGGCGAGCGTCGTGATCACCATCGTGCAGACGACCGCCAGCCCGTAGGCAGCCGCGAGGTTTTCGCTCTTGCGGAACGTAACCACGAGCAGGACACACGCAGCCGCGAGCAACCAGTTGGCCAGCGGCACATAGACCTGCCCGCGTTCGTCGCGGCTGGTGTGGATCGTGTGCAGGCGCGGAAAGAAGCGAAGGTCCTGCGCCTGCGCCGTGAGCGAGAAGACGCCGGAAATCAACGCCTGCGAGGCGATCACGGTCGCCGCCGTCGCGAGCGCCACGAGCAGGATCGTCGCCGCGCCCGCCGGCACCATCTCGAAAAACGGCACCCCGCGCGCAAAGGCCGCCGGCTCCCGCACCGCCAGCCCGGCCTGACCGAGATAATTAAGCAACAGCCCCGGCAACGCGACGCAGTGCCACGCCAGCGAAATCGTCCGCCGACTGAAATGCCCCATGTCGGCGTAAAGCGCCTCCACGCCCGTCACCGCAAGCACCACGCCGCCCATCACGAAGACCGACGACCAGCCGGCGAGACGCAGGGTTTCCCATGCGTGCCGCGGATCGAACGCCCACAGCACCTCCGGACAGCGCGCAATCCACGTCAACCCGATGCCGCCGATCGCCACGAACCACGCCAGCATCACCCAGCCAAACACCGTGCCGAGCCGACCGGTCCCGAGCCGTTGCACGGCAAAGAGCGCCAGCAGCAGGCCGACCGTCGCCGGAAGCACGAATGGCTTCAGCCCCGCATTCACAGCCCCCAGACCCTCGAGCGCGCTCAGCACCGAAATCGCCGGCGTGATCGTTCCGTCGCCGTAAAGCAGCGCCGCACCGAAGAGCAGCATGATCGCGTAGAACGGCAGGCGGAGCTTCCGCCGCCCGACGTGCGACGAATGCCCGCGCAGCAGCGCCAGCAGCGCAAACACACCGCCCTCACCGCGATAGTCCGCCCGCATCACGACGCCGACGTATTTCGCCGTGACGATGAGCAACAGGCTCCAGACGATCAGCGAGGCCACGCCGATGGCGGCCGCCGCGTCCGACCGGCCGACGGCGCCAAGCGCCGTCTCATACGTGTAAAGCGGGCTCGTCCCGATGTCTCCGAACACCACGCCCAGCGCCGCGAGCGCCAGGGCCGGAGTTTTCTTTGCGCCGTCAGCCATGCCTCATGCCGCTACCGAACGGGGCATCCCGTGGCGACTCAAAAAATCCGACATTCCCGGAAATTTCCGCGCACGGGATTACTGTGATGAAGCGGCTTGCAATAGCGCGAGTCGAAGGCGTCACGCATGCGTCGGGCCTCCGCGTCGCGGTCCTTGATGCCATGGCTCGCGAGGTGGTCGATGGTTTTCTTCACGAGAATGTCGCCGGCCAACTCCCCCCGCGGAGCCCGGGCTGGCGGCGCGCGGTCGATTCCCGCTAGCCTCCCCGCATGTCATTCGCGGATCCGACGTTCAAAGGCTGGACCAAGCCCGGCCCCGTGCCACCCGGCGCACTCGGCGGCGGACCCGAACCCGAACCCGGCGAAACCCTCGACGCGATCAGCGGCTACTACCGGCTTTTTCAACTCGCGAACGGCCACCGCTTCTCGACCGACGACGTGCTCACCGCCTGGTATGGCACGCTCGCCTGTCCCACCGCCCGCACCGCGCTCGACCTCGGCAGCGGCATCGGCACCGTCGGCATGATCGCCGCGTGGCGGCTGCCCGGCGCACGTTTCGTGACCGTCGAGGCGCAGGAGGAGAGCGTCCGCCTCGCGCGGAAATCCGCCGCCTGGAATGGCCTCACCGACCGCTACGACATCCGCCACGGCGACTTGCGCGATCCCGCGGTCCTGCATCCCGACGAAAAATTCGACCTCGTGCTCGGCAGCCCGCCCTATTTTCCGCCCGGCAGCGGCGGCGAAAGCGAACACCCGCAAAAACTCGCCTGCCGCTTCGAGTTGCGCGGCACCGTCGCGGACTATTGCGCGACCGCCTCGCGACACCTCGCGCCCGGCGGCGTGTTCGCCTGCGTTTTCCCGGTCGATCCCGAGGCGCAACACGAGCGCGCCCGCGCCGCCGCCCGCGAGGCCGGCCTGGCCATCGTGCGCTGGCGGCCCATCGTCCTCCGCGCCGGCGCGCGCCCACTCCTCGGCCTTTTCGCCATGATGCGCATCGACGACCTTCCGCCCCATCTCCACGCCGCGCCGTGGGAGGAACCGCCACTGACGATCCGCACGGAAGCCGGCGCCGTCACCGCGGAATACACCGCGATCAAACTCACCTTCGGCTTCCCGCCGTAGGCCTCAAAAAATCGAAAGTGCCGCACCCGCCAGCATCGCGGCCAGCACGACGATCGCCGTGATCCACCACACGGGATGCATCCCGTTCCGCCGCCGGCTCTCGCCGAACTCGCGCTCGACAAATGCCTCGTAGTCGAACTCCTCGTCCGGCAGGTCCAGCCCGTCCGCGGTTCCGGCATCGAGCCGCCAGCCCGAGTTGTGGTCCGCCCCGCATTCCCGGCAGGCCAGCGCGCGCGGCGGCACAGCTTCTCCGCAGACGGGACAAACTTTCGGCGTGCGGGGACGGCTGTTCAAATAGGCCATGGCAGGCGAAAACTAGCAAAAGGCGGCCGCCGTCTGGTAGGCGAAACCGCGACGCAACGAACCGCGCGAGCTCCGCAAGCCGGGCGTTGACTCCACGCACAAGCGCCGCATCATTCCCTCCCACCTACCATCTCCCATCATCCACGTCCGTGATCGAGCGCCACCTTCTCAAAGTCTCCCAGGAACTCACCCTCCAACCCCGCCAGGTCGCCGCGACCGCCGTTCTCCTCGAAGAAGGCGCGACGGTCCCCTTCATCGCCCGCTACCGCAAGGAGCGCACCGGGGAACTCGACGAAGTCCAGATCACCGCCATCCGCGACCGCCTCGACCAGCTCGGCGAACTCGACAAACGCCGCGACGCCATCACCGCCTCGCTCGAGGAACGCAAGCTCCTCACCCTCGATCTCAAGGCGAAGATCGAGGCCGCCGAAAATCTCACCACCCTCGAGGATCTCTACCTCCCCTTCCGTCCGAAAAAGCGCACCCGCGCCACCATCGCAAAGGAACTCGGCCTCGAACCGCTCGCCGATCTCCTCTGGGCGCAGGACCCCGCCACCGATCCCGAAAAGGAAGCCGTCCCGCACGTCGGCGCCAGCGTCACTGTCGATGCGAAAACGAACACCCTCGCCACGGTTGCGGACGTCCTCCTCGGCGCCCGTGACATCCTCGCCGAACGCATGGCCGACGACGCCACCGTCCGCGCGAAACTCCGCGATCTCTACCTCAACGAAGGCGTCCTCAAGTCGAAGGTCCTCACCGGCAAGGAAACCGAAGGCGCGAAATTCAAGGACTACTTCGACTGGAGCGAGCCCGCCGCCAAGTCCCCGAGCCACCGCATCCTCGCCATCCGACGCGGCGAAACGGAAGGTTTCCTCTACGCCCGCCTCACGCCCGACGAAGGCGCGGCCCTCGGCATCCTCGAGCGCCTCTTTGTCAAAAACGCCAGCCCCGCCGGCGAGCAGGTGAAGCTCGCCGCGCACGATTGCTACAAGCGCCTGCTCGGCTACGCGATGGAAGGCGAGGCCCGCCTGTTCTACAAAAAGAAAGCCGACGAGGAAGCCATCCGCGTCTTCGCCGACAACCTCCGCGAGCTCCTCCTCGCCTCTCCGCTCGGCCAGAAAGCCGTGCTCGGCATCGACCCCGGCTTCCGCACTGGCTGCAAGATCGTCCTCCTCGACAAGCAGGGCAAACTCCTCGCCAACGACGTCGTCTATCCCGAAAAGAGCGACCGCGAGCGCATGGAGGCCGCCCAAATCATCAAGACCTGCGTCGAAAAATTCGCGGTCGAGGCCATCGCCATTGGCAACGGCACCGCCTCCCGCGAGACCGAGACCTTCGTCCGCAAGCTCGGCCTGCCCGCCAGCGTTGCCATCGTGATGGTGAGCGAATCCGGTGCGTCGATTTACAGCGCCAGCGACGTCGCCCGCGAGGAATTCCCCGACCATGACGTCACCGTGCGCGGCGCGGTTTCCATCGGTCGTCGCCTCATGGATCCGCTCGCCGAGCTCGTGAAGCTCGACCCGAAATCGATCGGCGTCGGTCAATACCAGCACGACGTCGATCAATCCGCCCTCAAGCGCAGCCTCGACGATGTCGTCGTTTCCTGCGTGAACGGCGTCGGCGTCGAGCTGAACACCGCCAGCAAGCACCTCCTCACCTACGTCTCCGGCCTGAACAGCCGCACCGCCGCCGGCATCGTCACCCACCGCGACACGAACGGCCCCTTCAAATCCCGCGACGAGCTGAAGACCGTCAGCGGCCTCGGCCCGAAGGCGTTCGAGCAGGCCGCCGGCTTCCTCCGCATCCGGGGCGGCGCGCATCCGCTGGACGCCAGCGCCGTCCACCCCGAGCGCTACAGCCTCGTGGACAAAATGGCCGCCGACCTCGGCTGCGACGTCGCCGACCTGCTCAAGGACGCCGCCAAACGCGCGAAAATCGATCCAAAAAAATACGTCTCGGAAGACGTGGGCCTTCCGACGATCACCGACATTCTCGCCGAGCTGGCGAAGCCAGGCCGCGATCCGCGCGAGCAGTTCGAGGCGTTCAGCTTTGCCGAGGGCGTCGAAAAAATGACCGATCTCACCATCGGCATGAAGCTTCCCGGCGTCGTCACGAACGTCACCGCCTTCGGCGCCTTCATCGACATCGGCGTCCACCAGGACGGCCTCGCCCACATCAGCCAGCTCTCCGACCAGTTCGTCAAAAATCCCGCCGACATCCTCAAGGTCGGCCAGAAGGTGATGGCGACCGTCACCGAGGTCGATCTCGAGCGCAAGCGCATCGCCCTCTCGCTGAAGTCAAAACCCGAGCTCGGCCCGCAACGCCGCGGCGAGCGCCCGCAACGCGAAGGCAACTCAATCCAAAATCCAAAATCCAAAATCCAAAATTCCGGCAGCCGCTTCGGCGAGGTGGATTGGTTCACCGCCGCGCAGCAGAAGCGGAACTGAGGGGGCCGCATCTCGTGGCGGCCACGGCGAGCGTCCAGTTCGTAGCGGGGCTTACTCCCGCTGCGCGATGATGACGACGTGGCGCTCGGGCCATTGGTCGTATTCCACGTGGCGCAGGAGGCAGCCGCATTCGGCGAGAATCGCGACATTCCGCTCGACGCCCAGCGTGCTGTAGTCGAACTGCAGGCCCTGCATCTCGCCCGAGATTTCCCCCGGTGAGCCGCCTCCGCAGGTGAAGAGCAGCACGCCGCCCGGCGCCAGGCCCGCGCAGAGCTTGCGCAACGCCGGCTCCTGCCGATCCAGCGGCAGATGGAACGTGCTGTCCCAGGCGGCAATGAAATCGTAGGCGCGCGGGAAATTCCATTCGCAGATGTCGGCGCGGTGGAAGGTCGCGCCGGGATTGCGCTCCGCCGCGAGGGCCAGCATCGCCGCCGAAACATCGAGTCCCTCGGCGCAAAATCCCTCCGCCTCGAGAATCGTCAGGAAGCGCCCCGTCGGTCCGCAGCCCACGTCCAACGCCGCACCGCGGTCGGCCGTAAAGCCAAGCGCCCGACGCAGGGCCGCCACGCCATAGGTCGCGCCCGTTTGCCGCTGGATCCAGCCGGCGATCCGGTCGTAGTGCGCCGCGGTTTCAACCGGTTCCATCGTCAGCGCGTGCGGCGGACCACGTAACCGATGATGGCAGCGTGGATCGCCACCGCGCTCGCCAGACCCAGGCCGTTGAAGAACAGTCCGCCGTGTCCCGCCGCGTTGATCGCCCAGAGTCCAAGCCCGCCTACCGGCAGAAACAGGAAGATCGCCGTGCCGAGCCCGGGATTGTATCGCCGCAACGCGATGCCCTGCGCGATGTGCGCGAGCGCATTCACGAGCGTGAGGTCGATGCCGATCAGCCCGTAGCCGGGATCGACGAAGGCCGCGAGCAGGATGGACGCGAGGTTCACGCCCCACACGCCGGGAATATTGATCACGAAGACCGCCGCCGGCGTCAGCGCCTCACGTTTCCCTCCGAACAACGCGTTGACGAACGTGCGGAAGCGGTCGCCATCGTGCTCCTCGAGCTGATGCAGCATGTAGATCGGCAGCTGCAAATAGACGAGCACCAGCGCCAGCGGCCAGCCGTGCGCAATCACCGGTAGAAGACCGAGCAGCAGCAGCCCAGCGAGAAACCCGCCGTAGCACCAGTTCGCCACGAGGCGCTGAATGGTCGGGGAGGAATTCACGGGCTACGACCAAAGCGGCGCATCGCCGATTCGACGAGCCCAAATTTCCGCTTCTTCGGCGCGCCGCGTCTCGCGCCGAAATTGGAGAAGTTACGCCGGGCGCGGGGCCTGACGGGCCGCCTCGGCGTCGAGCACCTCGCGACGGATGCTCTTCCCGCGGAAGCGCGACCACCAGAGGACGATCGGCGCGGCGACGAAGACCGACGAATACGTGCCGATGAGGATGCCGGCGAGAATGGCGAAGGCGAAGTCGCGCAGCACCGCGCCGCCGAAGAAGAACAGCGCCGCGACGGAGAGCAGCGTCGTGCCGCCGGTGAGGATGGTGCGGCCGAGCGTCTCGTTGATGGCGCGATTCATTAGCGCCTGGATACTGCCGCCCGCGCCGGCCTTGACCGTTTCACGAATGCGGTCGAACACGACGATGGTGTCATTGATCGAGTAGCCGGCGATGGTGAGGATCGCGCCGACCATCACGAGCGAGAGTTCGTGCCCGGTGATCGAGAACAGGCCGACCGTGATGACGACGTCGTGAATGACCGCGACGATGGCGCCGAGCGCGAAGGAGAATTCGAAGCGGATCGTCACGTAGATGAGAATGCCGAGCATGCCGAAGAGCAGCGCCCAGCCAGCGCGCTTCGCGAATTCCAGGCCGATGCGTGCGCCCACGGTATCCTGCGCTCCGGCGGTGATGCCGTTGGCGGGGAAGTCCTTTTGCAACTGCGCGAGAATTTTTTCACCGGTGCCCTCGGGGCTGCGGAAGGTGAGATGATCCGCCGTGCCCTGGCGCTCCATCTGGATGACGGCGGTTTCGCCCAGGCCGAGCTCGTTGGTCACTTTGCGGCCGTCCGCGATGCTCACGGGGACCTTCGAGTTGATGGACAGCAGATCGCCGCCGCGGAAGTCGATGCCGAAATTGTTCTGCCCGCGCACCGCGAAGACGACGATCGAACCGATGATGAGAAACGCCGAGACGCCGACGGCGAGGCGGCGCTGACCGAGGAAGTCGAAGCTCTTCTTCGGGATGATATCGAGCATCTTGACGGTCTTGATCGCGTTCTTCTCGACGAGCCAGCGGAAGACCGTGCGCGTGACGAGTAGCGCGGAGAACATCGAGGCGATGATGCCGAGCGTGAGCGTGACGGCGAAGCCCTTCACGGAACCGGTGGCCTCGATGAAAAGGATGACCGACGTGATGAGCGTGGTGAGGTTCGCGTCGAAAATCGCGCTGAACGCCTTTTCGTAGGCGCCATTGAGCGCGGCGGCGATGGATTTGCCGGCGGCCATTTCCTCGCGCAGGCGCTCGTAGATGAGCACGTTCGCATCCACGGCCATGCCGATGGTGAGAATGATGCCCGCGATGCCGGGCAGCGTGAGCACGAAGCCGAACATGGCCATCATGCCGAGCAGCAGAATGAGATTTACCGCCAGGCCGAAGAGGGCGATGAAGCCGGCGAGCCGGTAGTAGATGAGCACGAAGACGCAGACGAGCGCCAGGCCGCCGAGGCCGGCGAGCACGCCGCTCTTCACGGAGTCCGCGCCGAGCGTCGGCGAGACGCTGCGCATTTCCTCGATCTGCACGGGCACGCGCAGGGGATTCTCGAGCGCACTCGCAAGGTCGCGGGCCTCCTTTTCGGTGAAGTGGCCGGTGATCTGCGCGCGGCCGCCGAAGTGATCGGTCTGCAGGACCGGGGCGGAGATGACTTTGCCGTCGAGCAGAATGGCGAGGCGATTGCCGCGATTGGCGGCGGCAAGGTTGTCGAAGAGTTGCGCGCCTTCGCTGTCGAACTCGAGGCTCACGCCGTAGCCCTGCTGATCGAAAAACGCGAAGGCCTTGCTGACGTGCTCGCCGCTGAAATCGGCCTTGCGCGGGATGAGCAGGCGCGTCTCGGTGGTCTTGCCCTTCGCGTCGGTGTCACTGAGCGTCTTGACGACGTAACCGGGGGGCATGATGGCCTGACCGGCCGCGATCTGCGCCAGCACGCCGTCGCTGTCAGGCAGCACAATGGCAAACTCGAGTTTTGCGACGCGCTGGAGCTGCTCCTTCGCCTGGAGGATGGCATCGTTGCTGAGACCGGCGATCTGGACGAGAATGCGATCCGTGCCCTGCGGCGCGATGTCGGGCTCGCTCACGCCCAGGGAATCGACGCGCTTACGGATGATCTCGACGGCGCGCTCCTGGAGATCCTTGGTGATCGCCTGCTTGGGATCGTCGCCGCCAAGTTTGACGAGGAACGAAGTGCCGCCCTTCAGATCGAGGCCGAGGCGGATTTTCTGACTCGGCGGCGTGACCTGCTCGAGGCAAAACGCGACGAGCAGCACCGTGAGCACGACGCCGAGCCAGCGCTTGCGGCTCGCGAGATCGGTCGCGAAATACCAGCCGAAGAGAACGAGAATGAGGAGGCCGAAGCCGAAAACGAGTGCGGGAGACATAGATAGGAGCGGTCACGCGGCACGGTCACGCCCACGGGGGACGCGGCCAGCCGAGCGGGGAAGCATAGGCGGACGAGGCGACCTGTCCAAGAAAATCGCGGACCGGGCGCGAGGGTGAACTTGGGCTTACGCGGCCTTCGCGGCGTCCCGATTCACGCTGACGATGCTTGCGCGGTCGAACTCGATCTTCACGTTGTCGGCCACGCGCACGAGGACGGTCTTGTCCTTCACGTTGGTCACGACGCCGTGAATGCCGGCACTGGTGATGACGGCGTCGCCCGTCTGGATGGAGGCGATGAGGGCCGCGTGTTCCTTGGCCTTCTTTTGCTGCGGGCGGATGAGCAGGAAGTAGAAGATGACGACGATGAAGATCAGCGGCACGAACTGCATGAGCGGACTCGGGGCGGGCGTGGCGGCTTGGGCGAGCAGGAGAAGATCGGGGACGTTCATTGGAAAGGCGGGGAATCTAAAAACACGAGGCCGGCGAGTCGAAGGAAATCGTCATTCGTCGAGGACGATCCCGTCCTGGCGCAACGCGGCATCGTAGAGATTTTCCCCGCAGAGGAAGCGATTCAGAAAGGCGCCGATCACCGCGGCGACCATCAGAACCGGCAGCGCGTTGAGTTGCTGCGTCATCTCCGTGACGATCAAAATGGACGTAATCGGCGCGCGCACGACCGCGCACAGGCAACCGGTCATCCCGATGAGCGAGAGCATGGTTTGATCCGGAGCCGTGAGCCCGACCGTCACCGGCGTGAGACCAAAAACGATGGTGCCGGCCATGCCGCCAAAAAAGATCAACGGCGCGAAGATGCCGCCGCAACCACCCGCCCCGTAGCAAAACGTGGTGGCCAGAAGCTTCGCGACGAGAAGCACTGCGGCGGCCTGCCAGACGATCTGATTCTGCAACGTGTCGTGCAAATTTTCCTCGCCCAAGCCGAAGACGCCGAGCTTGCCCGTAAGCGCAAAGGCCGCGACTCCCGCCGCGCAGCCGATCACCGCTCCGGAGGCGGGCCGCAGCGCGGGAGGAATCGGCGAGTGCTTCATCCAGCCGCGCAGGCCGAGCGTGCTTCGTTGAAAAGCGATGCCGGCGAAACCGGCCAGGAGCGCGACCACCGGCGACAGCCAGATCACGCGCCACGTCAGCGGAATGTCCCGCGCCAGCGGCAGCGCGGGGTGATTGCCGAGCATCAGATAGACGATCACGACCGCCAGCGCGGCGGCCAAGAGCGAACGCCCGGCAAACTTCGCCTGGTTCTGACCGCCGGCAATTTCCTCGAGCACCAACGTCACTCCGGCAAGCGGACTGTTGAACGCCGCCGCGAGTCCGGCCGCGGAACCCGCGCAGATTGCATTCAACCGCCCCTGCGATGACTCCTGAAACCACGCGCCGAGCTTGCTCGCCAGCGCCGCGCCCATGTGGACAGTCGGGCCTTCGCGCCCAAGGCTGGAGCCCGTCCCGATCGACAGCACGCCGCCGAAAAATTTCACGAGCACCAGCCGCCACGTGAAATCCAACTTCCCGCGATGATACGCGACCTTCACCTGTGGAATGCCGCTGCCGGCCGCGTCGGGCGCGAACCGGTGCATCAACCAGCCGGCGATCAGCGCGCCGCCAATCATCAAGGCAAAGGCCGCCAGCGCAAAGTGTCCGAGCGAGCGATGCGCCTGCGAGAAAAGGAAGGTCGTCTTGATCCAATCCGCCGACGCGGCAAAGGCGACGGCCATCAGCCCCGATACCAAGCCAATCAACGCCGTCGCGGCCAGTGGACGAAATCCCACGCCCGCGATCATCGGTTTCGCCATGGGCCGTTTATAGCGGACGGGCCGGGAGCGACAAGGTTCAGCCGTCGAGGCCGACCAGCAGCACGTTGGTGGGAATCACCTGCCGCAGCCAATCGAGCCGCGTCGGCAAATGGCGCGCACCATCCTTGCGTCGCGCGCCCGCGATGAACAATTCCGCCTCCGCGCTCTGCAAAAAATCGCAGATTGCAAAGCCGGTCGTCGAGCGCAGCAGACGGTAATCCACCTCACCGTCGAAGCCTCCCGCCTGGTCCACGATGCCCGCCAGTCGCGCATCGTCCAACGGCGCGTCGCCCTCGGAGGCCCGCGCGTTGTCGAACGGCGTCACCACGCCAATGAAGATCATTTCCTTTGCTCCCAGCCGCGTGGCGAGGTCGCACGCGCGGTTGAGCAACGGCACGGAAGGACGCTTGAGATCCACCTCGACCACCACTCGCCGGCACGGGACCGGCGTTTCCTCGGGTTTCGGAAGCAGCAGGAGATCGCAAGGGGTGCGCTGGAGCAGATCGCGGGCGACGCCGCCGACAAAATTGCGATGGTCGCCCTCGCGCTCGAGCGCTCCGGCGAGCAGAAGGTCGATTCCATTGCGCTCGCACACCTCGAGGATGGCGTCGGTCGGCGTCTCGGCCACGGCCCAGAGGATGCCCGTGTCGTCCGCTCGTTTCAGTCGTTCCAGCGCCTCGAAAAACCGCGCGATGCCGTCGGCGTGTTCCGCCGCGGCATGAATCACGCTCAACGGACCGCCGAAATGGCGCGCGTAATGATCGGCCTCCGCCAGCACGGCGTGAAACCGCGGGGAGAAGGTCGAGGCCACGCCAATATGTCGATACACGCCTGGCATCCGATGGATTTAAACTCGTTTCCGCGCCGCGTCATTCGATTTTCAACGAACATGGGCGGAATCAGCCGGAAGGCGCCTCAATCCCCGCGTTCCTTCGCGTGGGCCGGCCCGGTCACGAAGCGATAAATCCTCCCGCTCAGGCTCACCGCGTAGATGCGCCCCGCGCCGTCCTCGCCGAACGACGAGAGTCCCGGAATGCCATGCTGCCGGGTCACCTGGACGGAACGATCCCGCAGCCGCGTGGCCGTTCCATTCCTTGGTCGAAACGTCCAGATCCGCCCGCTGATCGCGTCTCCGAAGAGGTAAAGTCCACGCATGTTGCGAAGCGGGGACCGGCACACGTAACCCCCAATGATCGCCTGCCCGACATCGTGCTGGTAATCGTGAACCGGCCCGACGGCGTTCGTCGGCGCGGGATCGGAAATGCCGGGCGTGCGAATTTTTCCCTCGAACACCCGCCAGCCAAAATTCTTTCCGCCCGCCTCCCCGGCACGGTGCAGGTCCACCTCCTCGCGCGCGCTCTGCCCGACGTCGCCGATCCACAGATCGCCCGTCGCACGGTCGAAGCTGCACCGCCACGGATTCCGCAAGCCGTAGTCCCACACTTCCGGCGCCCCGCCGCCGGCGACGAACGGATTTCCCGCCGGAATGCCGTAGGCGCGACCGCCCGAGGGATGCTGCACGTCGATGCGCAGAATTTTTCCGAGGAGAACGTTGGGATTTTGCGCATTGTTGTTCGGATCATTTCCGCTGCCGCCATCCCCGGCCGCAATGTAGAGGAGGCCGTCCGGTCCAAAGCCGAGCCAGCCGCCGTTGTGATTCGCGAACGGCTGCGCGTATTGCAAAATCAGCCGCTCCGAGGCGGGATCGGCGCGGTCGGGATTCTCCGCCGACACCCGGTAGCGTCGGATCTCGGTCGCGCCGTCGCCCGCCCGAGTGACATTCACGTAGAGGAATCCATTCGTGGCATAGTCGGGATCGAACGCGAGGCCGAGCAGGCCCTGTTCCCCGCCGGCAACAATGTTTCGCACGACGAGGAATGGCGTGCGCTTCACCCGACCGGTTCGCAAATTCAGAATCCGGATTTTTCCGCCCTGCTCGGCCACGAAAAGCCGCGCGTCGCCGGCCGGAGCCGTCACAAAAACGGGCGAGGCGAATCCCTCGGCGACAACGCGGGCGCGCAACGCCGCGCGCCCCGCCGACATCGCGAGGAAAATGCATCCGCAGGCGAGCAAAGCCCGCACCGACGCGCCGCGAACGAACGGAGGCATACCGCCACCGTCCGTCCCGACCGCGCGAGCGTCAAGGGCCTACACGCCCACCGACTCGAAGCGCCGCGCCGTGGTTTGCTGGAGCGCGAACGAGCGATTGATCGCGTTCAGATAAGCCCGCGCACTCGCCTCGACCACGTCGGTGCTCGCGCCCTTGCCGGTCACGAGCTGGCCGTCGCCGAAATCGATCTTCACCGTCACTTCGCCCAACGAATCGCGCCCCTGCGTGACGGCCTCGACCTGATACGAGGCCAGCGTGCCGTGGCGGTCCACGATGCGATCGATGGCCTGCATCGCGGCATCGACGGCGCCGTTGCCGGGGCTGGAATCCTGCTGCACCTCGTCGCCCTTTTTCAGACGCACCGTCGCCGTCGGCACGGTCGTCGAACCGCTCGTCACATGAATGTAATCGAGCGTGAACGTCTCGCCGACGCTGCCGATGGAATCGTCCACCAGCGCGCTCAGGTCGTCGTCATAGACGAACTTCTTCTTGTCGCCGATTTCCTTGAAGCGCACGAACACCGCGTCGCTCTCGGCGTCGGTCAGCTGAAAGCCCAGATGCTCCAGCCGCGCGGCCATCGCGTGGCGGCCCGAATGCTTCGTGAGCGGCAGCTCCGTGCCGCCCCAGCCGACTTCCTCGGGATCCATGATTTCGTAGGTCTCGCGCTTTTTCAGGATGCCGTCCTGGTGAATGCCCGAGCTGTGCGCGAAGGCGTTCTCGCCCACGATGGCCTTGCTGCGGGCGACCTGCAGGCCGCTCATCCGCGCGATCAACCGCGACGATTTCAAAATTTCGCGCGTCACGACGTCGGTGTGAATGCCGCCGAAGAAATCCGGCCGCGTCTTGATGGCCATGACAACTTCCTCCAGCGCGCAATTGCCCGCGCGCTCGCCGATGCCGTTGAACGTGCCCTCGACCTGCCGCGCGCCGGCCTTGATCGCGGCCAGCGAGTTCGCCACCGCCAGCCCCAGATCGTCGTGGCAATGCACGCTGATGATCGCGTCGTCGATGTTGCGAACGTTGCCGCGCAGATACGTGATGAGCTGCGCGTATTGCTCGGGCACCGCGTAGCCGACCGTGTCGGGAATGTTCACTGTCGTCGCGCCGGCCTCGATCGCGGCCTGCACGACCTTCGCCAGAAACTCCGGCTCGGTGCGCGAGGCATCTTCGGGCGAGAACTCGACGTCCTTCACCAGCGCCTTCGCGCGGCGCACGCCCTCGACGGCCATGCGGATGATTTCCTCCTCGGCCTTCTTGAGCTTGAACTCGCGATGAATTGCCGACGTGGCCAGGAAGACGTGAATGCGCCCGCGCTCACCGGCCGCCTTCACCGCGGCGCCGGCGGCGTCGATATCCTTCGCCACGCAACGCGCGAGCCCGCAAATGATCGGACCGCGAATTTCCTCGGCGATGGTGCGCACGGCTTCGAAATCGCCGTCGCTGATCACCGGAAATCCGGCCTCGATCACATCGACGTTCAGGCGGCCCAACTGGCGGGCGACCTCCATTTTCTCGCGCAGGTTCATCGACGCGCCGGGGCATTGCTCGCCGTCGCGCAGCGTCGTATCGAAAATAACTACTTTATCGGACATAACTTTTTGGAATGGATTTCCGGCGAAGGAAGAAAGGAATCGTGGCCGTCACCACGCCGCCGGAATCGCGCAGTTATGCCAGGGAATTAGGGCAGAAGAAGGGTAAGTCGGCTCGGGAGCAACCCAAGTCGAAGCGCGAGAAGCGAAGTGCGCGCGATGTTTACCATGACTCGGAACTACTAAACGCGAGCCGAGCGTGTGGCAACCTTGATTTTACGAAGCGGCGTCCGCCTCGAACAACGACATCTGCCCGGCGGCGATGGCCGCCATGTCGCGACGTCGCGTGCGGCCGCTGCTCACGGCGAGCGTCGGCTTGCCTTCGGCGTTCAGCTCGGAGGCTTCGAGGTTGGCGAGGATTTGCTTCGCGCGGGCGATCAGGCTGTCGGGCAGGCCCGCGAGGCGCGCAACCTGGATACCGTAACTCTGGTCGGCGCGACCGGCGACGATCTTGCGCAGGAAGATGACTTCGTCGTTCCACTCGCGCACGGCGACGCTGAGATTCGTGACGCCGTCCCGGGTTCGTTCGAGGTCGGTGAGCTCGTGGTAGTGCGTCGCGAAGAGCGTGCGGCAACCGACCTGGTCGTGCAGGTGCTCGGCCACGCTCCAGGCAATGCTGAGGCCGTCGAACGTCGAGGTGCCGCGGCCGATTTCGTCGAGGATCACCACGCTGTCGGCCGTCGCGTTGTGAATGATATTCGCCGTCTCGTTCATCTCGACCATGAAGGTCGATTGGCCGCGCGCGAGGTCGTCGCTGGCGCCGACGCGCGTAAAGATGCGGTCGGTCACGCCGATGCGCGCGCTCTTCGCCGGGAGAAAACTGCCGGTCTGTGCGAGCAGCACGAGCAGGGCGACCTGGCGGATGTAGGTGGATTTGCCGGCCATGTTCGGCCCGGTGAGAATCGCAAATTTTTTCGCGCCGCGGTCGAGGGCGGTGTCGTTCGGCACGAACCGCTCGGCGCCGGCGCGCTGATCGAGCACGGGGTGGCGACCATCCGTGATTTCGATGACGCCCGAGGCATCGACGAGCGGCCGGCAGTAGCCGAACTGGCGCGCGGTTTCCGCCAGCCCGCCGAGCGCGTCGATGGCGCCAAGGGCGGTGGCGGTTTGCTGGATGCGCGGCAGGGCCTCGAGCACGAGTCCGCGCAAGGCCTGAAAAATCTGCTGCTCGATCGCCTTGGAACGCTCGTCCGCGCCGAGAATCTTGCCCTCGATTTCCTTGAGCTCGGGCGTGATGTAGCGCTCGCCATTCGAAGTCGTTTGCTTGCGATGGTAGTCGGCGGGCACGCTGCCGAGATTCGATTTCGTGATCTCGATGAAGTAGCCGAAGACGGAATTGTAGCGGACCTTGAGCGACTTGATGCCGCTGCGCTCGATCTCGCGTTCCTGCAAATCGGCGATCCAGTCCTTGCCCTCGCGCGAGGCGGCACGGAGTTCGTCGAGCGTGGCGTCGTAGCCGGCGCGAATGATTCCGCCGTCGCGCAGCAGGGCGGGCGGCTCGTCCACAATGGCCGCGCGCAGCGTGGCGCAGAGATCCTCGAGCGGATCGAGCTGCGCGGCGAGGTCGGCGAGGAGTTCGCTCGCGCCGAGCGCCTGCAGATGCGCGGCCACGCCGGGCACGCGCTCGAACGAATCCGCCAGCGCGGCGAGATCGCGCGCATTGCCGGATTGTCCGTGCAGCCGGGCGGCGGCGCGTTCCATGTCGCGAATGCCGCCGAGCGTCTCGCGCAGCGCGGTAAGATCGGCGGATTGCGCGAGGCATCGCTCGATCGCGGACTGCCGCGCACCGATGGCCTCGACCGCGCGGAGCGGATGCAAAATCCAGTGCCGCAGCGTGCGGGCGCCCATCGGCGTGACGGTGCGGTCCAGCGCGCCGAGGAGCGTCATTTCACGGCCGCCGCGGGATTGGACGAGCTCGAGGTGATTCTGCGTCGCGGCGTCGAGCACGACGAATTCGCTGAGGCGGTAGGGCTGGAGTCCGCGAAGATGCGAGGCGTTACGCCGCATCTGGCGCGTGAGGTAATGCAGCAACGCGCCCGCCGCGCCGATGGCGAGCGGCCAGTTGCCGCAGCCAAAACCGTCGAGCGATTGGACGCGGAAGTGCTCGCGCAGGAGGTGCTCCGCCGGCTCGCATTCGAAGATGTAGCCCTCGACGGCGGTGGCGTCGGGAATCGTCGTGAGCAGCTCGCCCTGCTCCTCGGCCACGAGCACTTCGGCGGGCGAGACACGCGCGAGTTCGTCGAGGAGTTGCGGGAGACCTTCGAGCTCGGTCACGCGGAAGACGCCGGTGCTGAGGTCGGCAAAGGCCAGGCCGATGCGGCCGCGCTTTTCGCAAACCGCCGCGAGGTAATTGTGCGTGCGGGCATCGAGGCCGAAGTCGTCGAGCGTGCCGGCGCTGAGGATTTGCGAGACCTCGCGGCGCACGAGCTTGCCGGCGGTCACCTCGCCGACCTGATCGCAAACCGCCACGCGCCGGCCGGCGGCGATGAGTTTCTCGATGTAGCCCTTCGCGGCGTGATACGGCACGCCGCACATCGGCATCGCACCGCGCTTGGTGAGCGCGACGTTGAGGATGGCGCTGGCGTCCTTCGCGTCGTCGCCGAAGAGTTCGTAGAAATCGCCGAGCCGGAAGAAGAGCAGCGTATTCGGCGGCAGGTCGCGGCGCACCGCGAGGTATTGCCGCATCATTGGGGTCTGCTCGTCGGCCATCGTGCTCAGCTCCCGCTCAAAAAGGCCGCAATCGGGCTGGAGGCCTCGGCAAATTCCCCGCGTGACGGCAGCCCCGCCGCCACGGCTTCGCCCGCGCTTTCGACGGCCAGTTTGAAGGCCCGCGCCATCCGCACGGGATCGGTCGCCGCGGCGATGGCCGTATTCACGAGCACGGCGTCGGCCCCCATTTCAAGCGCCTCGGCGGCGTGGCTCGGCGCGCCGATGCCCGCATCGACGACGACGGGCACGGTCGCCTGCTTGATGATGATCTCGATCTGCGCACGCGTCTCGATGCCTCGATTGCTGCCAATCGGCGCGCCGAGCGGCATGACGGTGGCCACGCCGACATCCTGCAGGCGCTTGGCGAGCACGGGATCCGCATTGATGTAGGGCAGCACGGTGAAGCCCTCCTTCACGAGCTGCTCGGCAGCGAGAAAGGTCTCGATCGGATCGGGCAGGAGATAATGCGGATCGGGGTGAATCTCGAGCTTCACCCACATCGGCAGTCCGGCGGCGGCCGCGAGGCGCGCGAGACGGACGGCCTCCCCGGCATTCATCGCGCCGCTCGTATTCGGCAGGAGCAGGTATTTCTGTGGATCGATGAAATCGAGAATGTTTGCGAAGGCATCGCCCTTTCCCGAGAGATCGGCCCGCCGCAGGGCCACGGTCACAATCTCCGTGCCGCTGGCCGCCAGCGCGTCGCGCATCGCCTCGTTGGAAGAAAATTTGCCCGTGCCGAGAAGGAGCCGCGAACCAAAGGAGCGGCCGGCGATCACGAGGCGGGAGTCAGGCATAGACGGACAATCTAAACGCCACCCTTGCGCCCGCGCAAGAACGTCACCCCGGAAGGTTCGCGGAATTTTGACAACGATGGTATGACGCCTGCTCGACTTTTTATTGCTTCATGAATCCGCTTACCCCGACCGACCTCGCCATCCGTTCGCTGGGCCCGCGCACGATCGAATCTCCGCTCAAGCGGCATTTCCACGAGCTCGGCAACGACCACGCCTTTTATTCGGACGATCAGCGCGTCGTCGTCGATCACAGCCTCCAGAGCGTGCAGGCACTCACCTCCGCCGGCTCGGAGCTGCCATGCTTCGAGGTCGCCGGTCCTCGCAAGCGGCTTTTTTTCAAACCCGAGGAAACCGTCTGCGCCGTGGTCACCTGCGGCGGGCTGTGCCCGGGCTTCAACGACGTCATCCGCGCCATCGTGCTCCAGGCCCACCATCGCTACGGTGTGGCGCGCATCCTCGGCATCCCCTTCGGTTTCGAGGGTCTCATCCCGGAATACGGGCATCACGTGTTCAACATGACGCCCGGCTTCGTGAGCAGCATCCATCGTTTCGGCGGCACGATGCTCGGCTCCTCCCGCGGCCCGCAGAATCCCGTTCGCATGGTGGACCGGCTGCAGGAACTCGGCGTGAACATTCTTTTCGTCATCGGCGGCGACGGCACGCAGCGCGGCGGCAACGCCATCGAGGAGGAAGCCCGCGCCCGCGGCTATGCGCTCGCGGTGGTCGGCGTGCCCAAGACGATCGACAACGACATGATCTACATGGACAAGAGCTTCGGCTACGACACGGCCTGCGCCGCCGCCGTCGAGCCGATCCGCGCCGCCCACACCGAGGCCCGCAGCGCGCGGAACGGCATTGGCCTCGTGAAGCTCATGGGGCGCCATTCGGGCTTCATCGCCTGCTCGGCTTCCATCGCCAGCGGCGAGGCCAATTACGTGCTCATCCCCGAGGTGCCCTTCGCGCTCGAGGGCGACAAGGGATTCCTCGAATCGCTCCGGCAACGCGTCGTGAATCGCGGCCACGCCGTCGTCGTCGCGGCTGAAGGCGCGGGCCAGGAACACCTCGATGCCAGCGACGCCACCGACGCCTCCGGCAACAAGCGCCTCAGCGACATCGGACCGTTCCTCCGCGACCGCATCACGGATTATTTCCGCCAGTGCAAGACCGAGCTCACGCTCAAATACATCGACCCGAGCTACATGATCCGCAGCGTTCCCGCCTCGCCGCAGGACCGCATCTACTGCATGCGCCTCGGCCAGGCCGCCGTGCATGCAGGCATGGCCGGGAAGACCGGCCTCATCGTCGCCCGCTGGCACAGCAGCTATGTCCACGTGCCCATCCCCGTGGCCACCTCGGCGCGTCGCGAGGTCGATCCCACCGGCGACCTCTGGCTCTCGGTGCTGGAAACCACGGGCCAGCCCGCCGCCTTCCGCTGATCCGGCTCGCATCGGGCGGCGGCCTGTGGCAGGCTGTCGCCGAACGCGCCGCCAAAAGCGCCCGTAGCTCAGGGGATAGAGCACCGGATTTCTAATCCGATGGTCGCTGGTTCGAATCCAGCCGGGCGCGCCAGCGCATGGCGGGATGAGAACCCCGTTTGACTGGCCTGCGCTTTAGCGCACCACCCTCCAGCATCTGCCAATTCGCAGAGCCTTCGCGCAGCGACGGCAATCCAGCCGGGCGCGCCATGCGCATAGCGCTGGCATTTCCCTCTCAACTCTCGATTCCGCTCACGCATGCGTCATCGCGACGGGATCGACCCACGCGTCGAACTGCTCCGGCGTGAGATGGCCGAGCGCCACCGCCGCTTCCTTCAGGCTGGAGCGGTCCTTGTGCGCCTTCTTCGCGATTTGCGCGGCCTTGTCGTAGCCGATGTGCGGGTTCAGCGCGGTCACGAGCATCAGCGAATCACTCACATAATGCGCGATCCGCTCGCGATTCGGCTCGATGCCCCGCGCGCAATGCTCGTCGAACGACCGGCAGCCATCCGCCAGCAGTCGCACCGAGTTCAGGAAATTGAACACGATCACCGGCTTGAACACGTTCAGCTCGAAGTTCCCCTGCGAGCACGCGATGCCGATCGTGTTGTCATTCCCCATCACCTCCACCGCGATCATCGTGATCGCCTCGCACTGCGTCGGATTCACCTTGCCCGGCATGATCGACGAACCCGGCTCGTTTTCGGGAATCGTCAACTCGCCCAGCCCGCACCGCGGTCCCGAGGCCAGCCAGCGCACGTCGTTCGCCATCTTCATCAGCGAACACGCCAGCGACTTCAGCGCGCCACTCGCAAAGACAAACTCGTTATGCGATGACAACGCCGCGAACTTGTTCGGCGCGGATGTGAAGGGCAATCCCGTGATCTCCGCAATGTGCGCCGCCGCCCGGGGACCAAATTCCGGATGCGAATTCAACCCCGTGCCCACCGCCGTGCCGCCCACCGCCAGCGCGTAAAGCCCCGGCAGCGTGCTCTCCACCCGCCGCAAATCGTCATCGAGCAGCTGCACGTAGCCGGAAAACTCCTGCCCGAGCGTGAGCGGGGTCGCGTCCTGCAAATGCGTCCGCCCAATCTTCACGATGTCCGCGAATTCCTTCGCCTTCGCATCGAGCGTATCCCGCAAGACCCGCACCGCCGGCAGCAACGAATGGACGACCTCCACAGCGGCCGCGATGCCCATCGCCGTCGGGAACGTGTCGTTCGACGACTGCGACATGTTCACGTGATCGTTCGGATGGATCGGCTTCTTCGAGCCCATCTCGCCCCCGGTCATCTCGATGGCGCGGTTCGAGATCACCTCGTTCGCATTCATGTTGCTCTGCGTGCCGCTGCCCGTCTGCCAGATGCGGAGCGGAAAATGGTCGTCCAACTTGCCCGCGATCACCTCGTCGGCCGCCGCCGTAATGAGATCGCATTTCTCGGCGGGAAGCTTCCCGAGATCCCGGTTCGCCAACGCGCAAGCCTTCTTGAGCACGCCGAGCGCGCGAATCAATTCCGGCGGCTTCACGTCATTGCCAATGTCGAAATGAATGAGCGAACGCGCCGTCTGTGCGCCGTAGTAGCGATCATGCGGCACCGGAATTTCCCCCATGCTGTCGGATTCAAGGCGGTGCGTCGCGGGATCAAAAGGAAGAGACTCGTGCATAGCGGACATCCTACCGATCGCCGCCCAAACTTTCCAGCGACCGATGCCGGAACTTTGATCGCCGCCAAATCACGCCAAATGGCACGGAAGCTGCGCTCCAAGCTCAACGAACCATTCGGGCCAAGCCGTCGTCGATTCGATGCAGGCCCGCCAAGATGTTGCCGTATTCCATTGCCATGCTCGCTCTCTGTTTCGCCGCAACGATCACGCAGGCGATCACCCTGAAACAAAGCGGTTACGACACAAACAATTGGAAATGACGATCTTGTCACATTTTGCCTTTTGCGGACCCGCGCACCCAACGGCATGGGGAGAACCCGTGATTTCACCACAAAATCCGAAAGCTACCCGCCCCCACCCGCGCGGCGCGTTCACCCTGATCGAGTTGATCGCCGTGATGGCCATCATCACGATCATGCTCGCCCTGCTGGCTCCGGCGGTTGGGAACTTCCAAAGCACGGCCGGCCGGAATGGTGCCGTGAACATCCTGATGAACACGATGGAGCAAGCCCGCGTCGCCGCCCTGGAAAGCGGACGCACGGTTTATGTGGTCTTCCACCGACAAGTTTTCCTGAACAG
>Ga0207649_10000213_pt1 | contig 48038 bp, 34 predicted proteins | sample KBSC43metaG_FD_184317 | JGI IMG/M metagenome (GOLD analysis project Ga0207649, IMG submission 184317) | Corn rhizosphere microbial communities from Kellogg Biological Station, Michigan, USA - KBS C4-3 metaG (SPAdes) (version 2) | ecosystem: Host-associated > Plants > Roots > Rhizosphere > Soil ... | reverse complement strand
CGCCGGCTCGCCGTTTCTCGACGACGTGCAGCTCCGCCACGAGGGCGTCATCCGCATCTACGACGTGCTCTTCGACTACGACGTCCTGCTCGATACCGACGCCTTCGTTCGCAAGGTCATTCAGGGGCCCGAATTCCAGAAAACGATGGGCACCGACGAGTTCCATTACCTCCTCGGCAAATACGTCCACGAGCGCGAACGCAAACTCGGCATTCCCGAGCACAGCCTGCTCGCCGCCGCCTACAAATACGGCGTGCCGATCTTCACCAGCTCGCCGGGCGACAGCTCCATCGGCATGAACGTCGCCGCCATGTCGATGCGCGATTCGAAGCTCGCCTTCGACGTGAATCGCGACGTCAACCAGACCGCGGCCATCGTCTATGACGCCAAGCGCGCCGGCCACACGTCGAGCGTCTTCATCCTCGGCGGCGGCTCGCCGAAAAACTTCATGCTCCAGACCGAGCCGCAGATTCAGGAAGTCATGGGCATCGAGGAACGGGGCCACGATTACTTCCTCCAATGCACCGACGCCCGCCCCGACACCGGCGGCCTCTCCGGCGCCACGCCCGGCGAAGCCGTGAGCTGGGGCAAGATCGACCCCGACAACCTGCCCGATTGCGTCGTCTGCTACCTCGACTCCACGATCAGCCTTCCGCTCATCACCGCCTATGCGCTCAGCCGCGCGACGCCGCGCAAGCCGAAGCGCCTCTACGAACGCCGCGACGCGCAATACGAGGCCATCCGCGCCCAATACCTCAAGGTCGGCCAGGTCGATAAAGTCGAGCACCGCACCGACCTCACGAAGAAAAAGCCGAAGCGCAACCTCGCCAAACGCGCGTCGAGCGTCGGAACGAAAAGCTGATCCCGACAGGCGGGTTTGCCGCTTATCGATCGGTCGCCGGCAAATCCACCCGGAACTCCGTCTCGCCCGCGCCCGAACGCACGAGACGGACCGAGCCGCCGTGAACCCGCGCGAGCTCCTGCGCGATGTTCAGTCCCAGACCGGTGCCGCGAGTTCCGTCCCCCGCCGCGCCACCGCGGTCGAAGGGTTGAAAAATTCGGCGCTGTTCCTCGGGAGCGATTTGCCGGCCCGTATTCACAATGCTCACCTCGATCATGCCCTCCTGCGCGGTCGCCGTCAGCGAAACGGTGCCATCCGGCCGGTTATACTTGAGGGCGTTTTCGAGCAGATTCACGAAAAGCTGGCGCAGCAACGAGGCATCGCCTTGCAGGCGCACGCCCTCCGGCACCGCCACCGACACCGCGATGCGTTGTTCCTCCCCGAGCGCGGAAAAATCCTCCGCGAGCTCGCCCAGCAGCGCGCTCAAATCCACCTGCTCCCGGCGCAGCTCGAGTTGATCCGCATCGCCTCGTGCGAGCAGGAGCAACCGGTCCGTCATCGTCGAGAGGCCGGCAATTTCTTCGAGCACGCCGATGAGCGCGGCTTCGTGTCGCGTGCCCTGCCGCAGGATTCCCTCGATCTCGGCGCGCATGATGGTCAGCGGCGTCTTGATTTGATGGGAGGCGTCCGCCGTGAAGCGCCGCGCCTGGTGGAATGAGCGTTCGAGCCGGTCGATCATGCGATTGAGCACGTCCGTCAGTTTCGCGATTTCGTCGCGCGCCTCGGGCACGGGCAGGCGCTCGGAAAGGCTGCGGGCGGTGATCCGTTCCGCCGTGCTCGCAATCCGCGCAACGGGCAGCATCGCGCGTTTGGAAAGCCAGAACCCGCCGAACGAGATGATCAGCAGGCTGGCGGGCAGCGCAAACGCATAGGACAGCAGCAGGTCCTCCCAGACTTCGTCCACCTCCTTCATCTCGACCACCCCGCGCACCCAGAGCCCATCCCCGTAGAAGTCGGCCCCGCGAAAATCCACGCCATCCACGATCACCGTCCACGGGTGGTTTTCTTCCCGCGCGGGCTCTGTGAGCGAAGGAAATGCCCGCGACTCGTAGATGATTCCATGGGCGGAATCCGAGACGCGGAAAAGAATCCGCACCGGCGCAGCCAAAGCGACCTCTTCGGCGACGCGATCATCCGCCAAAGGCAACGGCCGATGCGAAACTGCTTTCAACAATCGCACGCCCGATTTGCGCAGGTCCCGATCGAGGTCCCCGACGCTTTCCGTGTAAAGATGCCAGGCCACGCCGAGCGCAAATGCCGTCAGCGCCAGCGCCATGACCAGCGCGCCCCACGCGGTAATCCTCCAGCGAATCGTCCAACTTTTCATGCACGCAATGCTGGCAGCCTGACATCGCTTCCGTCCGCTGTCCGGCTCAATCGCGGTTTCAGAAAGAGGCCGCTCGTGAGGAAGGTTCCGCTGTCGGCTCATTTCTGCGAATTTCACCGTCAAACATTACCGTCCCCATGGAATTCCAGCTCCGCATCAGCAACGACCCTCGCGCTCTCGGGCTCGTCGAGGCCTTCGCTCGCGAATCGTTGCGACACACGCCGCTCGACGAATCCGCGCCGCTTCAGGCGCTGATCGTCGCCGCCACGCGTCAGATCATCGACCATGCCTACCCGCCCGGCGAAGACGGCCGCATTGTCCTCCACTCCCGCCAGCTCGCCGACCATCTCGAGATCACCATTCGTGACTTTGGTCTGCCCGAGGACATCGCTGCGCTCGAGACTTCGCTCCACAACGAGACAATGCGTTCGTGGCTCGGCCATCTGCCGCACACCGATGCCGCCGACTCGCTGCATTGGACCGGCTACGGCCCCGAGGGCAAGGCGTTGACGCTCACGAAATCCTTCCACGACATCCACGTCACCGACCACGCCGGCGATCTCCAACCCTTCCGCGAAAAGCCGCCGCTCGCCCCCGAGCAGGATTACACGATCCGCCGCATGCGCCCGACGGACGCGCTCACCATCTCGCAGCTCATCTACAAGGCCTATGGCCCCAGCTACTTCAACCGCGACGTTTATTACCCCGAGCGCGTCGCCGCGCAAAACGCCAGCGGAGCGATCATTTCCTTCGTCGCCGAAGCCGCCACCACCGGCGAAATCGTCGGCCACTACGCGTTGGAAAGAAACCAGCCCGGCCCCGTCGCCGAGGGCGGCCAGGCCGTCGTCGATCCCGCCCATCGCGGCCGCAAAATCCTCGACCGCCTCAAGGCCGCGGCGATCGATCACGCCCGCGAGATCGGCCTCGCCGGCGTCTGGGCCGACGCGGTGACCGTTCATACCTTCACGCAAAAAGCGAACCTCGCCCTGGGCGCGAAGCTCTGCGCCGCCGACCTCGGCATCTCCCCTGCCAGCGAGACCTTCCGCGGCATCGCCGCCCCCGCCTCGCCCCAACGCGTCACCTGCCTGCTCTATTTCCTGCCGCTGCGCTCTCGCGCGACCCGCCCCATCTTCGCTCCGCCCCTTTACGAAAGCATCGTCCGCCGATTGCTTGCACCCTTCGGCGCCTCCCTCATCGCCGGCCAATGCCGCCCCCCGTCGGGCCACGGCGCGCTGACGCTGCAGCTCGTTCCCACCGCCGCCACCGCCTACCTCACCGTCACGCAGCCCGGTCTCGACACCGTCGTCGCCATTCGCAAAGCCATGCGCGACCTCCTCGAGCATTCGCACGCGGAGGCCATCTTCGTGGACCTTCCGCTGCAGCACCCCGCCACGCCCGCGATCGCCGAGGCGCTCCGCCCGGCAGGCTTCTCGTTTGCCGGCATCGCGCCGGATTTCCTGCCCGACGGCGACCTTCTCCGCCTCGTCCATCTCGTGGACGATCTTTCGCCCGAGGGCATGCGAATCGAAGATCCCGCTGCCCGCGACCTTGTCGCCTACGCCCTCGCCGACCGTCGCGAAGTCATGGAAAATTGAGCCTGCCTCAGCTCTTCCCCTCGCTCGCGGGCGCATCGGCCCCATCGCATCCTCAGGCCGACCCCGGCGCCCGGGTTGGCTCCGTCTTCAACGGCTCGCAGGCCATTCGGCACAGCCCAATGAACGTCTGCTCGTGCGGCCGCAGTTCGCGATGCCCCTGATAAATAATGCCCCACGAGCGTTCGATCTTGAATCGTGGCGTCGGCAGGAAGGCCATCGACCCTTCTTCGATTTCCTTCGCGGCCACCCACGGCGCCATCAAGGCAACCCCGTGTCCCAGCCGCGTGAGCTGCTTCATGATTTCCATGCTCGGAATCTCCACGTAGGAACTCAAATGCAGCCCGCTGCGCAGCAAAAAATCCTCCGTCTGCCGGAAGGTCACGCTGTTCCGCTGGTAGAGCAGCATGTGCTCCCGGCCGATATCCGCGGCCGTCACCCGGTCCTTTTTGGCCCACGGGTGGATCGGCGAGAAGAACAAGCGCAACCGGTCGCTCATGAGCGGGTGGGCCTTGAGACCCTTCGGAAGATGGTTCGTCACCACGATCGCCAGATCCGAGCGTCCTTCTTCGATTTCCTCGATCGCCCGCGGCGTATCCTCCAGCCTCACAACGATGGAAATCTCGGGAAAAGACTCCCGATACTCGCGCAGAACCGAAGCGAGGATCGCGTGCGCCATCGACGCGCTCAGCACCACGCTCAATTTTCCCCGCGATTCCGCGCGGTTCGACATCGACTCCGCCGCGCGGTCGAGCCCATCGAGCACCCTCAGGATCTGGCCAAGAAAATGCCGCCCGTCCGGCGTAAGGTGTGTTGTTTTGCCCTTCCGATAGATTAACTTGCAGTCGAGTTGATCCTCGAGACGCTTCATTCCGTGACTAATGGCGGACTGCGTGAGATGGAGAATCGATGCGGTGCGGGTGTAACTGCCCACGCGGGCCAGCGTGGCAAACATCCGAAGCAGCCGCACATCAAGGTCATGAGCCATGCATGAATCCTACTCATTATTTTCACGAATAACAATCACGTTCTTCATGGCGGAATAAAAACGCGATGGCACCCAGCCTGCTTAATGCGGACCCATGCCTCGCATTCCAGCCGCGAAATCCACCAACCTCCCCCTGGCGTTTCCCGCCCTGGGACGGTTTCGCATCGGCTACATCCCCCTGATCGACGCCGCCCCCTTGCTGGTGGCGGACGCCCTCGGCTTCTTTTCCAAGGCGGGCGTGCAAGTGCGTCTCAGTCGCGAACTCGGCTGGGGCTCCATTCGTGAGAAGATCGTCTATGGTGAACTCGACGCCGCGCCCGCTCCCGGCGGCCTGTTGTTCTCCGTGCTTCTCGGCACCCACGCCCCGGCCTGCGCCGTCAGCACCGATCTCGTCCTGAACCTGCAGGGCAATGCGATCACCTTCTCGCGACGCCTCTGGGAAAAGGGCGTGCGCGACGCCCGGACGTTCCGGCTCGTCGTCCGCAGCGAAGCCCCTCGCAGGCCCGCGCTCGCCGTCGTGTCGCCCTTCTCCAGTCATCACATTCTCATGCGGGAGTGGTTGCGCTCGACCGGTCTCGACCCCGATCGCGACGTGCGCATCACCGTGCTGCCGCCTCCCCTCGTCGCGGAAAACATGCGAGCCGGGCAAATCGATGGATTTTGCGCCGGCGAGCCCTGGAACTCCGCCGCCGCGCTCACCGGCGAAGGCTGGGTGGTCGCCACCAGCGCCACGCTGGCTCCCGGCCACGTGGAAAAGGTGTTCATGATCCGTAACGACTCGCGGGCCCGTCAGCCGGAGGCCTACGCGGCACTGCGCAAGGCCCTGATCGACGCCTGCCGATATTGCGATCAACCGGAGAACCGCGAGACGCTCGTGGATTTACTCGTCGACCGGGGAGTTTTTCCGCTTTCCAAGGAGGTGCTTCGCAACAGCCTCGTTGGCCCGTTCCACAATGGCATGGAAGCGATTGCCTCCGCCCGCCCCTTCATCTCGTTCTTCCGCGACGACGCGAACCACGCCTCCCGCGACCGCGCCGCCTGGTGTCTGAACGGCCTCGCCGAAGCGAACCTCGTCAAACTCGACCCAAAAACCCGGCAGCTCTGCCTCGACGCCTTTCTCGATCCCGCCCCTTCCCGTCCCCTTTCGCCACCCCGTCGTTCGACCCGACTCCATTCCGCCACCGCGTAACCCAAACCAACCTACCCATCATGAGCAACTCCACCACACCGTCCCAACCGTCCGATTCGAACTCCGGTCTCAGCCGGCGCAAGTTCCTCACCACCACCGTGAAAGGCGTTGGCCTCACCGCGTTGTTCAGCGGCCTCCCGGCCGGCTGGATCGGCTCGGTCTTCGCCGCCGATGACGCGCCCGAGGTCGCCGATCTCAAGTTCGGCATCATCGCGCTCACCGACTGCTCGCCCATCGTCATCGCCCACGAGAAAGGCCTCTTCAAGAAATACGGCATCAACTCCACCGTCCTGAAGGGCGCGAGCTGGGCCGCCATTCGCGACTCGCTCAGCAACGGCGACATCCAGGCCACGCACATGCTTCTCGGCATGCCCCTCGCCTCGACGATGGGCCTCGCCGGCGCTCCGAAGAAGCCGATGGTCATTCCGTGGATCATGAACCGCAACGGCCAGGCGATCACCCTCAAGAAGGATCTCGCCGGCAAAATCCAGGCCGATCCGAAGGCGCTCAAGCCGCTCGTCGACGATGCGAAGGCCAAGGGCACGCCGATGACGTTTGCGATGACGTTCCCGCCCGGCACGCATGCCATGTGGATTCGCTACTGGCTCGCCGCCGGCGGCATCAATCCCGGCAACGCCATGGGCGGCAACGCCGACATCGCGCTCGTCACCGTCCCGCCGCCGCAGATGGTCGCGAACATGAAGGCCGGCAAGATGGACGGCTTCTGCGTGGGCGAGCCCTGGAACGCCCGCTCCATCGGCGACCAGATCGGCTTCACCGCCACCACCTCGCAGGCCATCTGGAAGGATCACCCCGAGAAGGTCTGCGCGTTCACGGCCGAGTTCGCCGACAAGAACCCGAAGACCGTGAAGGCCGTGCTCAAGGCGCTCCAGGAAGCCAGCGTCTGGGCCGACGTCATGGAAAACCGCCCCGAGCTCGCGAAGATCGTCAGCGCGCCGACCTACATCAACTGCCCGCCGGAGGTCATCCTCCCCCGCCTCCAGGGCAAATACGACATGGGCGACGGCCGTAAGTTCCGCGACCCGAACTACATGATCTTCAGCGAGCGCAACTGCAACTATCCGCAGCCGAAATACGCGCAGTGGTTCCTCACGCAGTTCCGCCGCTGGGGCTTCACCGACGGCGCGCCCGACTACAAGGCAATCTCGGCACAAGTTATGCGACCCGACCTCTACGAGGCGGCAATGAAGGAAATCGGTTACACCGGCGGATCGCTCAACGACAGCGCTGAGACGCTCTTCGACGGCATCACCTTCGATCCGAAGGGCGACCTCGAGGCCTATGCCGCCGGCTTCGCCGTGAAGAACCTGAAGGGATAAAGACAGCATGGATTGGCTCAAGCGCTTCAAACTCGACTATCTCGTCCTGCCGCTCGTCGGCATCGGGCTCGTGCTCATCGGGTGGTCGTTCATCGCCGGGAAGTCCATCACCACGCAGGTGAAGGACGACTGGGGTGACACGACCACCATCACGAAGCGGGTCGGCATTTCCGCTGACCTGCCCTCGCCCGCCGAGACGTGGAAGGCCAGCGCTCCCTACATCCTGCAACCCTTCGCGAAACGCGGGGAGCTCGACCAGGGCATCCTCGCCTTCACGTGGCTGTCGTTGAAGCTCGTGGTCCAGGGCTACGCCATCGCGCTCATCCTCGCGGTGCCGCTCGGCTTCTGCCTCGGGCTGTCGCCGACGTTCTCGAAGATGTTCGACCCGCTCATCCAGGTGCTGCGGCCCGTCTCGCCGCTCGCCTGGCTGCCGCTGGGCATGGTGCTCTTCCTCAGCGCGAAGGTCAGCGTACCCCCACTAGGCATCAACTACGGCGCCTCCGACCTCGCGGCGGTCTTCACGATCGCCGTCTGCTCGATGTGGCCCACCGTGCTGAACACCGCCATGGGCGTGCGCGCCATCCCGCAGGACTACATCAACGTCGCAAAAGTCCTGAAGCTCTCGCGCTGGAAGACCCTCACCAAGGTCCTCATCCCCTCCGCGCTGCCCTACATGTTCACCGGATTCCGGCTCAGCCTCGGCATCGCCTGGCTCGTGATCGTCGCGGCCGAGATGCTCACCGGCAAGCCCGGCATCGGCGGCTTCCTCTGGCAGCAATACAACGCGCTCAGCTACGCGCACATCATCCTCTGCATTCTCACGATCGGCGTCGTCGGCTTTGTCCTCGACCGGCTCATGAGCGTCGTGGAGTCCCGCTTCCGCACCGCGTAAATCCCATGGCCTTTCTGGAAATCAAAGGGGCCGACAAGGGCTTCGGCGTCGGCAAAGCCCGCTCCGAAGTCCTGCGCGACATCCAGCTCGAAATCGCCGAGGGCGAGTTCGTCGCCATCGTCGGTTACTCCGGCTCCGGCAAGACCACGCTCATCAACCTCATCGCCGGCCTCAGCCGCCCCGACACCGGCACCGTCACCCTCAATGGCGCCCCGATCACCGGCCCCGGCCCCGATCGCGGCATCGTCTTCCAGAATTATTCCCTGCTCCCGTGGCTGACCGTCACGGAAAACATCGCCCTCGCCGTCGATCAGGTTTTTTCCACCTGGACCCCCGCCGAGCGCGCCGCTCACATCGCGAAGTTCATCGCCATGGTGAACCTCACCCCCGCCCGCGACAAAAAGCCCGGCGAGCTCTCCGGCGGCATGCGCCAGCGCGTCTCCGTCGCGCGCGCCCTCGCCATGGATCCCAAGATCCTCCTGCTCGACGAGCCCCTCGGCGCGCTTGACGCCCTCACCCGCGCCACCCTCCAGCAGGAGATTGGCCAGATCTCCCGCCAGGCCGGCAAGACCGTCCTCCTCATCACGAACGATGTGGACGAGGCCCTGCTTCTCGCCGACCGCATCATTCCGCTTACTCCCGGCCCCGGCGCCACCCTCGGCGAGTCCTTCGTCGTGGACAAACCCATCGAGCGCAACCGGCACCTCATCAATCACGACCCTGACTTCAAGCGCCTCCGCGCCCGCATCATCCAGTTCCTGCTCGATTGTGGCGAACAGCGCAAACTCGTCGTGAACAAGAAGCTCACCCTCCCCGATCTCGAACCCGAGGACCTCACCCGCCGCGGCCCCGTCCTCTTCAACAAACCCCGCCCCCGCCGGAAAAACACCACCCGTCGCGAGGACGTCGAAATCGCCGCCTAATTCGCCATGTCCGCCCACCTCGAAATTTCGCGGCTCAACAAGGTCTATCCGACGCCCAAAGGCCCCGCCTGCATCGTCAAGGACTTCGACCTCAAGGTCCGCCAGGGCGAATTCATCGCGCTCATCGGCCACTCCGGCTGCGGCAAGTCCACCGTCCTCTCGATGATCGCCGGGCTCAACGAAATCACCTCCGGCGGCATCTTCCTCACCGGCAAGGAAGTCACCGGCCCAGGTCCCGACCGCGGCGTCGTCTTCCAATCGCCCTGCCTCCTGCCGTGGATGACCGCGTTCGAAAACGTCATGCTCGGCATCGACAACGTCTTCTACACCGCGGACCGCCACGAGCGCCGGCAGATCGCCGAGTATTACCTCACCATCGTCGGCCTTGCGGATTCGATGCACAAACGCCCCGCCGAACTCTCGCAGGGCATGCGCCAGCGCGTCGGCATCGCCCGCGCCTTCGCCCTCGACCCGAAGATGCTCCTCCTCGACGAGCCCTTCGGCATGCTCGACTCCCTCACCCGCATGGAGCTCCAGCAGGTGCTCGTCGATCTCTGGCGCCGCGATCAGAAGACCGCCATCATCGTCACGCACGATGTGGATGAGGCCATCTTCCTCGCCGACCGCGTCGTCATGATGAGCAACGGCCCCGCGGCCGAAGTCGGCGACATCCTCGAGATCCCCTTCGAGCACCCCCGCAATCGCAAGGAGCTCCTCGAGTCCCCCGACTACTACGCCCTCCGCGACTACCTCATCACCTTCCTCGAAGAGCGCGCCCACATTCACCCCTCCGAGACGAAAGCCGGGCCCGCGCCCGGCAACGTCGTCTCATTCCCTCCGCCCGACATCTCCGCCCCAGCCGCCGAAAAAAGCGCCGCCATTAAATAACCCAACTTCTTCACTTCCATGAACCTCGCCGACCTCAAGAAATCCGGGCACCTGCCCACCCTCATCACGTCGTTTCTCTACTTCGACGTCAGCTTCATGGTGTGGACCCTCCTCGGCCCGCTTGGCGCCCAGGTCGGCAAGACCCTCGCCCTCACGCCGCAGGAAAAGGGCGTGATGGTCGCCTTCCCGATCCTTGCGGGAGCCGTTCTGCGCATCGTCCTCGGCTTCGCGGTGGATCGCTTCGGCGCGAAGCGCACCGGCATCGTCGCCCAGCTCATCGTCGCCGCCGGCCTTGGTGCCGCCTGGCATTTCGGCCTTCCCACCTATTACTCCACCCTGCTCATGGGCATCATCCTCGGCTTCGCGGGCGCCAGTTTCGCCGTCGCCCTTCCCCAGGCCGGACGCTGGTATCCGCCGAACATGCAGGGCCTCGTCCTCGGCCTCGCTGGTGCGGGCAATGTCGGCGTCGTGCTCGACAGCCTCATCGCGCCGCGCCTCGCCGCCGCCTACGGCTGGCAGAATGTCTTCGGCTGGGCGCTCATTCCGGTCCTGCTCGTCTTCGTGATCTACACGATCTTCTCGAAGGACGCTCCGGTGGAAGTGAAGGCCAAGAAGCTCACCGATTACGTCGATCTCCTCAAGCAACGCGACGCCCATTGGTTCTTCTTCTACTACACCGTCAGCTTCGGCGGCTTCGTCGGACTCGCCAGCTCGTTCGTGCTCTACTTCACGTCGCAATACGGCCTCACCCCCGTGCATGCCGGTGATTTCGCCGCGCTCGCCACGCTTTGCGGCGCCGTTCTGCGCCCGGTCGGCGGCGGCCTCGCCGACAAATTCGGCGGCATCCGCGCCCTCACGATTTTCTATACCCTCGCGGGACTCGCCCTCGTCGGCGCGGCGCTGATCACTCCCATCTACGTCAACCTCGGTCTGCTCCTCGTCGCCAGCGGTTCATTCGGCATGGCAAACGGCTCCGTCTTCCAGCTCCTGCCCCAGCGTTTCGCCCGCGAAATGGGCCTGATGACCGGCCTTGTCGGCTGCGGTGGCGGCGTCGGCGGCTTCCTCCTCGCCACCATGCTCGGCTATTCGAAGGGGTGGACCGGAAACTACTCCGGCGGCCTGCTCATCTTCGCCGTCCTCTGCGCCGTCGCCCTCGGCGGCCTCTGCCTCGTGAAAACCCGCTGGCGCAGCACCTGGGGCGCGATCAGCGGCGCCCGCATTTAAGCCGTCCCGCGTGAGGCTTCACATCACCAGTCACGCCATCGCCGGAACCGATCACCGGGAAAGCGAGGACGTCTTCGCCGTCACCTCCCTCGAGGACGGCGGAGCGCTCTGCGTGCTCTCCGACGGCGTCGGCTCCGCGCGGGAACCGCGGCGGTGCGCCGAGCGGGTGGTGCGACTGGTGGCGGAAAATTTTGCCGCCCGGCCCCACGATTGGTCGATTCCCAAAACCTTCGACCGCCTCGTCGAGCAGGCCAGCCGCAGCCTCTACGCCGAGGGCGCCTACCACGACGGCTCCGCCTCCATGCAGGCCACGCTCGCCGCGGTCTGCCTCACCGGCGCCCGGCTCAGCGGCGTCAACGTGGGCGACTCCCCGGTTTTTCTGCTTCGCGCGGGCAATATCCGCCAGCTCAGCCATCCGCACCGCCGGCGCAATGCCGAGGGTCACGACGTGCTCACCGCCGCCGTCGGCATGGCTGATGCTCCTGAGATCCATTGCTTCGAAGAATCCATTCAGGAGGGAGACATGCTCGTGATCACATCCGACGGCCTCACAAACCTGCTCGACGAAGAGCCGATGGCGGAGCTCGCGCGCAAGTTCCGCTCCGCCCGCAGCCTGCTCGAAGCCGCGAGCGAACAAAATCCGACCATCCCCCACGACGACCTCAGCGCCATCCTCGTCGAGGTCGAGGAAGTCGGCCCCGACCTCACTCCCACGCCAAATTTTCCGCTGCCGCGTCCAACCAAAGGTGCGCTCGTCGATGGCTATCAACTCCTCCGCACCATGGGCGGCAACGACCGCGTGTGGCTCGCCGAACGCGACGGCCAGCGCTTCGTCCTGAAATTCGTCCCGCAGGAAGCCGAGACCGACGACAGCGGCGCGATCGCCGCCCGCTTCGTGCGCGAGGCCTGGAACGCCACCCGATTCGACTGCGAGTTCATCGTCCGCGCCCGCCGCCCCGAGAGCGGCTCCCCGCATTACTACATCATGGATTACGTCGAGGCCCCCAGCCTCCGCTTCGTCTTGAAATCCCATCGCCTGCGTGTGGACGAAGCGATTTCCCTCGGCCGCTTCCTGTGCCATGCCGGCCAATGGCTGCTCCGCCACGAAATGGTCCACGGCGACATCAAGCCCGACAACATTGTCGCCCTGCCACCCGGCGGCCCCGTCGATTTCAAGCTCCTCGACCTCGGCCTCGCCGCGCCGATCTTCACGGAATCCGGCGTCTCCGGCACGCCCAGCTACCTCGCGCCCGAACGCTTCACCGGCGCCACGCTCACCGAACGCACCGAGATCTATTCCATCGGCGCCACGCTCTACGAAATGCTCACCGGCCGCCCGCCCCACGGCCAGATCGAGCGCTTCCAGACGCCCACGTTCAAGCCCGTGCGCAAGCCCAGTCTCGCGAACCCCAACGTCCCGCCCTGGCTCGACCTTGTCATCCTGAAGTGTCTCGCGCCGCGGCCCGCCTCCCGCTTCCACGCCTACTCCGAGCTGCTCTACGCCCTCGACCATCCCGAGAGCATCCAAACCGGCACTTATTACGAACCCCTGCTGACCCGAAATCCGCTCCGCTTCTACCAGATCGGATTCTGGCTTCTTTTACTCACCACGCTGCTCCTGCTGCTCAAACTTTTCGCCACGCCATGACCGAACTCTCCATCCCGCCGGAAGACCTTCCTTTCACCGCGGAACAAAAGGAATATTTGCAGGGTTTCTTCGCGGCCACCGCCTGCCGGCCCTTCGCGGGCCATCTCTCCGACGGCCGCATCACGAGCGATCCCGCGTCCGGCGTCCCGAACGCCGCCGCGGACACCGTCTTCGGCACGCCCATCGAGGATCTCTGCGAGCAGGAGGTCTGGAAATACGAGCAGAACGGCCTCGATACCTGGGACACGCTCGTGCAACACGCCGCAGAAAATAAACTCCCCGACAAGCGGAACACCTTCATGTTCCGCTATCATGGCCTCTTCTACGTCGGCCCCGTGCAGGAGTCCCTCATGCTCCGCCTGCGGGTGCCCGGCAGCGAACTCACCTGCGCCCAGATGCGCGGCCTCGCCGATATCGCGCAGGATTGGGGCGGCGGCTACGCGCACGTCACCACGAGGGCAAACATCCAGATCCGCGAGATCGCGCCGAAAAACGCGATCAATGTCCTCACCCGGCTCCAGGAACTCGGCCTCACCGCACGCGGCTCCGGCGTGGACAACCTTCGCAACATCACCTCCTCCGCGACCGCCGGCATCGACCTCGCCGAACTCATCGACACGCGCCCGATGGCCAAGGCGCTGCACTATTACATCCTCAATAATCGCGATCTCTACGGTCTGCCGCGCAAGTTCAACATCTCCTTCGAGGGTGGCGGCGCGGTCGGCACCGTCTCGGAGACGAACGACATCGGCTTCATCGCCGTGCGCGTGGACGAAGGCCATGAGGTCGAGCCCGGCGTCTATTTCCGCGTCCAGCTCGCCGGCATCACCGGCCACGAACAATTCGCCGCCGACACCGGCCACATTATTCGCCCGTCCGACGCCGTCGCCGTCGCCGCGGCCATCGTGCGCGTCTTCAACGAAAACGGCGACCGCACGAACCGCAAGAAAGCCCGGCTCAAATACCTCATCGATAAATGGGGCACGGACAAATTCATGGACGAGGTCGAGAAGCGCCTCGCCTTCCCGCTCGTCCGCTTGCCGCTCGAGCACTGCCGCGCCGCGCACCCGCCGATTCCCCACGGCCACATCGGCGTCTATAAACAAAAGCAGCCCCAGCGGAACTACGTGGGCGTCGTCATGCCCGTCGGCACAATGACCGTTCGGCAGATGCGTCGCCTGGCCGACCTCGCGGAAAGCTACGGCTCCGGCACGCTGCGGCTCACCGTCTGGCAAAACGTCCTTCTTCCCGACATCCCCGACGCCTTCGTCGAGACCGTCAAGCGCAACCTCGTGCGCATCGGCTTCCACCACGAGGCCACCTCGATCATGGGCGGCCTCGTCGCCTGCACCGGCAACGCCGGCTGCAAATGGTCCTCGACCGCCACGAAAGCCCAGGCCGTCGAGCTCGCCCGCTATCTCGAGAAAAAAGTCCACCTCGACCATCCCATCAACATTCACCTCACCGGTTGCCCGAATTCCTGCGCGCAGCACTACATCGGCGACATCGGCATGGTTGGCGCAAAGGTCACCAGCCACGGCGAGCAGGTCGAGGGCTACCACATCGTGCTCGGCGGTAAATGCGTCGGCGGCCAGACCATCGCCCGCGAAATTTTTCACGGCATTCCATTTTCCGAAATTCCCCCGCTGCTCGAAGGAGTGCTCCGCACCTACCTCGACCGCCGGCAGCATAATAACGAAACCTTCGCCGAGTTCACCGCGCGCCACAGCGTGAAGGAACTCCAGGAACTCTTCTCCGAATAGCGCCATGAGCACCGCACCCTTCATTCCCGACACCGCCCCATTCACCACCGCCCAGCGCGCCTGGCTCAACGGCTTCCTCGCCGGCATGTTCACCGGCGGTCCCGCCGCCCCGGTCGCCGCCGCGCCCTCGGTGAAGACCGTGAACATCTACTTCGGCTCCGAGAGCGGAAATTCCGAGGCGCTCGCCAAGCAGATCGCGAAGGCCGCGAAGAAGCAGGGCTTCGAATCGAAAGCCATCGGCCTCGATAAAATCAAGCTCGCCGACCTTGCGAAGGAGCAGTTCGCCCTCATCGTCACGAGCACGTTCGGCGACGGCGAGCCACCCGCAAACGCCGTGGCCTTCCACGAAGAACTCATCGCCGACACCGCCCCGCGGCTCGAAAACCTCCACTATTCCGTCCTCGCCCTCGGCGATACGAACTACGAGCAGTTCTGCAAATTCGGCATCGACGTGGACGCCCGCCTCGCCGCGCTCGGCGCCAAGCGCCTCTACGAACGCGCCGACTGCAACGTCGCCTACGAGGAAGCCGCCGCCGCCTGGCAAACCGGTGTCTTCAGCGTCATCGATGCGACGAACCCCGCCCCTGCCGCTCCGGCGGCGCCCGAAATCCAAAATCCAAAATCCGAAATCCAAAATTCCGCAGAAGGCTATTCGAAGAAGAATCCCTTCCCCGCCACGCTCGTCACCAATCGCAAGCTCACCGCCGACGACTCCGCGAAGGAAACGCGCCACTTCGAAATCTCCCTCGCCGGCTCCGGCCTCACCTACGAGGTCGGCGACGCCCTCGGCGTCGTGCCGACGAATTGCCCCGCGCTCGTCGAGGACATCCTCCGCGCGCTGAACCGCGACGGCGAGGAGGCCGTTCCCACGCCCGATGGTGGCGAGGCTTCGCTGCGCAACGCGCTGCTGCGCCATTACGAGATCACGAAAATCCCCGCCCAACTGCTCAAGGTCGTCGCCGAGCGCAGCTCCGACAAGACGCTCGCCGAGCTCATGATCCCGGAGGCGAAGGAAGCCCTCGGCCACTACCTCTGGGGCCGCGAGATCATCGACCTGCTCGCGGATTTCTCGAGCGTCACCTTCACGCCCGAGGATTTCGTCTCGCATCTGCGCAAGCTCCAGCCGCGCCTCTACTCGATCTCGTCGAGCCTCCACGCCTTCCCCGAGCAGGTTCACCTCACCGTCGCCGCCGTGCGCTACGAGAGCCTCGGCCGCAAGCGCAAGGGCGTGTGCTCAACCTTCCTCGCCGACCGCGCAATGGGTCCGGTGCCGGTCTTCGTGCATGTCTCGAAGGGCTTCCGCCTGCCCGCCAGCGGCGACACGCCGATCATCATGGTCGGCCCCGGCACCGGCATCGCGCCGTTCCGCGCCTTCCTGCACGACCGCCACGCCACCGGCGCAAAGGGAAAAAATTGGTTCTTCTTCGGCGACCAAAAAGCATCCACCGACTTCCTCTATCGCGAGGAACTCGAGGCCATGCTCGCCGACGGCCACCTCACGCGCCTCGACACCGCCTTCTCCCGCGACCAGGCCGAAAAAATCTATGTCCAGCAGCGCATGGCGGAAAACGCCGCCGAGCTCTGGGCCTGGCTCGAGGAGGGCGCACATTTCTACGTCTGCGGCGATGCCTCGCGCATGGCCAAAGACGTCGATGCCGCCCTGCACAAAGCCATCGAAACCGCCGGTGGCAAATCCACCGAGCAGGCCGCCGAATACGTCGCGAAGCTCAAATCCGACAAACGCTACCAACGCGATGTCTATTGAACTCCGCACGCTCGAAATTTCCGATGAGGTCAATCTCATCGACCGTCTTCTTGCCGAGCAGCGGCAGCTCACCGCCGTCGAGCGCTTCGCCCGCCGGCACGAGGAAGGCAGCGTCCCCGCCCAGGCCCGCTATTATCAGGACCTCATCCCGCTCTCGAAACCCGCGCCCGGCCAGCAATACGCCTTCGCCGTCGATCTCGACGCCTGCACCGGCTGCAAGGCCTGCGTGAGCGCCTGCCACTCGCTCAACGGCCTCGAAGAGCACGAGACCTGGCGCGATGTCGGCCTCCTTGTCGGCGAACGCAATGAAGCCCCGTATCTCCAGACCGTCACCACCGCCTGCCATCATTGCGCCGATCCCGCCTGCCTCGAAGGCTGCCCCGTGATGGCCTACGAAAAGGACGCCGACACCGGCATCGTCCGCCATTTGGATGACCAATGCATCGGCTGCCAATACTGCACGCTCAAGTGCCCCTACGGCGTGCCGAAATATTCCGAGCGCCTCGGCATCGTGCGCAAATGCGACATGTGCCACGACCGCCTCGCCGTCGGCGAAGCCCCCGCCTGCGTGCAAGCCTGTCCGCACGAGGCCATCACGATTCGTCTCGTCGATGTCGCCGAGGTATCCGCCGCCGCCACACCCGGCAGCGAAATGGTCCCCGGAGCTTTCGACTCCAGCTACACGAAGCCCACCACCATCTACACCTCGCGCAAGCCGCGCCCCACCAGCGCCCATCCCGCCGACGCGCACAAGCTTCACCTCGAGCACGCCCATTGGCCGCTCCTCATCATGCTCATCCTCTCGCAGGCCGCGGTCGGCCTGTTTGTCGCGATGACCGTTACCGGCCTCGTGAGCCCCGACCAATTCCGCGTCGCCGGTCTGCCGCTCGCCGCCAGCGCCTTTGCGCTTCTCAACGCCGGTCTCTTCGCTGCCGTCTTTCACCTCGGTCGGCCGCTTGGCGCCTGGCGCTTCTTCCTCGGCCTGCGCACGTCGTGGATGAGCCGCGAAATCCTTGCCTTCAGCCTCATGGCGACGGTGGCGGCTCCGACCGTCGGCGCCGCGTTTCTCTTCCCCGGCAGCCCGCTCACCCTCGGCCTCGCCGCGCTCACGTCCGCCCTCGGCCTCATCTCGGTCTTCACCTCCGCGATGATCTACATCGACACCCGGCGCGCGTTCTGGTCGCCGCTCCATTCGTTCAGCCGCTTCCTCGGCGCGACCTTCCTGCTCGGCGCCACCGCCGCGGCGATGATCATCGGATCGGCCGATCTCTTTCTTCCCGCCGACCTCAGCGCGGCGGTGCGCTCGGCCGCCATTGTCGCGACCGTCATTCGCACCGTTCTCTTCGGCTGGGAAACCTCGCGCTTCCTGCTCTCCCTGCATGACGTCGCGGCGCCGTCGCACCTCTCCGCGCTCACCATTCGCCGGCTGCTTCCGTGGCTCGTTCCCACCCGCATCGCGCTCTTTGCGGCCTCGACCCTCTTCTCGCTCCTCGCCATCTTCGACTTCGCCCAACTCCCCCTCGCCTGGGCCGGCATCGCCTTCGTCACCACGTTCCTATCGCAGTTCCTCGAGCGCTACACGTTCTTCACCGCCGTCCGCGCTCCCCACATGCCCGGAGGCATCGCATGAAATTCCCACCGCTCAAAATCCCCGCGACCCCGGCGGAACTCATCCCGCCGATCCGCGCGTGGACCGGTCCGCTCACCGAGGAACTCATCCGCCGTCCCGGCAATTTCGGTCTCGGCCAGGTTCCCGCGAGCGTCACGCCCGACGCCACCACGACCATGGTTTGCGGCTTCTGCTCGACCGGCTGCGGACTGAACATTCACCTCAAGGACGGCCAGGCCGTCAACCTCAGCGCCGACACGACCTACCCCGTCAATCTCGGCATGGCCTGCCCGAAAGGCTGGGAAGCCCTCGCGCCGCTCTCCGCCCCGGACCGCGGCACCACGCCGCTCGTCCGCCGCAAGCGCGGCGGCCCGCTCGAGCCCTGCGATTGGGAAAGCGCGATGGTGCTCTTCTGCGAGGAATTGAAGGCGATCAAGGCGAAACACGGCCCCGAGTCCGTCGCCTTTCTCAGCACCGGCCAGATCACCACCGAGGAGATGGCCTTCCTCGGCTGTCTCTACAAATTCGGCATGGGTTTCATCCATTGCGACAGCAACACCCGCCAGTGCATGGCCACCGCGCACGTGGCTTACAAGCAGTCCTTCGGCTTCGACGCGCCGCCCTTCACCTACGCGGATTTCGAGGAATCCGACGTCCTCGTCTTCGTTGGCGCAAATCCCTGCATCGCCCACCCGATCATGTGGCAGCGCGTGATGCGCAACCGCCATAACCCGAAAGTTCTCGTCGTCGATCCGCGCGCAACCGAGACCGCGATGGCCGCCACCGATCACTTCGCCATCCGCCCGAAGAGCGACCTCGTCCTCCTCTACGGACTCGCCAACATCCTCATCGCCAGCGGTTGGATCGACCGCGAATTCATCGCCGCGCACACGACCGGCTTCGAAGAGTTCGCCGAGTTCGTGACGAAATTCACCACCGACCGCGTGTGCGCCGAGACCGGCCTCACCGCGGAAGCGCTCTGGTCCTTCGCGCAGACCATTGCCGATGGCAAACGCGTCTCGTTCTGGTGGACGATGGGCGTGAACCAGGGTCACGAATCCACCCGCACCGCCCAGGCAATCATCAACCTCGCGCTCATGACCGGAAACATCGGTCGCCCCGGCACCGGCGCGAATTCCATCACCGGTCAATGTAACGCGATGGGCTCCCGCCTGTTCGCCAACATCACCAGCCTCCTCGGCGCCCACGACGTCACCAATCCCGCCGACCGCGCAAAGATCGCGACCATCCTCGGCATCGATGAATCCGCGATCCCGCAGCAGCCCTCCATGGCTTACGACCAGATCGTCCAGGGAATCGCCGACGGCAAAATCAAGGGCCTATGGGTCATCGCGACGAACTCCTCGCACTCATGGATCCATCAGAGCGAATTCAACGCCATCCTCGAGAAGCTCGAGTTCCTCGTCGTGCAGGATCTCTACCCGACCACCGAGACCGCGCAACGCGCCGATCTCTACCTGCCCGCCGCCGGCTGGGGCGAAAAGGAAGGCACCCTCATCAACTCCGAGCGCCGCATCGGACTCATCAAAAAAGTCCGCAAAGCCCCCGGCCAGGCCCTCTCCGACTTCGCGATCTGCCAGCTCGTCGCGCACTACTGGGGGTGCGCCGAGCAGTTCGCCCGCTGGACTTCGCCCGAAGCCGTGTTCCAATTGCTCAAGCAGGTTTCCCGCGACCAGCCCAATGACATCACCGGCATCGCCGATTACCATCAGATCGACGAAAGCGGCGGCATCCAGTGGCCTCTTTCCCTCTCCACGCTCGACTCTCAACCATCGACTCCCCCGGAGCGCCGCCTCTTCGCCGACGGCCAATTCTTCACTCCCGATGGCCGCGCCCGCTTTCTTTTCGACGAACCCCGCGCGATGCCCGAGCCGCTCGACGACGCCTATCCCTTCCTCCTCCTCACGGGCCGCGGCACCTCGTCGCAATGGCACACGAACACCCGCACCGGCAAATCCGACGTCCTCCGCAAACTCTATCCCGCGAAGTGCTACGTCGAAATTCACCCCGACGACGCCCGCCGGCTCGGCATCGCGCCGAACAGGCCCGTCCGCCTCGCCTCGCGCCGCGCGAGCATCACGGCCAACGCCTTCGTCACGCCCACCGTGCGCCCCGGCCAGATCTTCGTTCCCATGCACTACGCCGAGGTGAATCAGCTCACCTTTCCCGCGTTCGACCCGCACTCCCGCCAGCCCTCCTACAAGGCCTGCGCGGTGAACATCTCCCCGCTGACGTAAGCCTCGCCCGTCCCGGCAGTCGAGCGACCGCCGGGAAGTGACCTCTTCTTTGTCGCGAAGCGTTGCGTTCCCGAGGGCGCAAACGCGCCCGCCATGCCGGCATTCTTCGATGCCGACAAACTTGCCCCCTTCGACCACCCTCCTCACCAGCGTTTGCTCCCGGGCCTATTTGCCCTCAAAATGAATGAACATCATTCATGATTATCGATAAAATATTGCGCTATCAATCAGGACAAAATCCGTCCGTGGGTATCGCGACTGCTTGTTTTAGGGACGGCAATGCCAAAACCAATCCAAACCAAAATGAAATCATCCCACGTTCCGGTCGGGCGAAAAACCCTCGCCCGATTCATAACCCTCGGCGCCATCGCGCTGTCCGCCTCCCTGCCCTCGCAGGCCGGCTCCCCCGCCATCACCCCGGCTCCGGAGTCCTCCACGTCCACCTGCGCCCTCGGCGATTGGTGGCACGGGAAATACGCCTCCGGCAACTGGTTCGGCGTGCGCGACACGCTCGAAAGCCACGGCATCACGCCGTTCGGCGGCTGGAAGGGCACGTTCTACGGCATCACCGGCGGCGGCCTCGATTCGCCCCGCGGCGCCTTTGACGAGCAGATCGAACTCGGCCTCAAGCTCGACTTCGAGAAGATGTTCGGCATCACCGGCCTCACCGCGCAGGGCTCCGTCCGCTGGCGCGATGGTCGCAATCCGAACAACTACGTCGGCGCGAGCCCGTGGATGAATCCCTCGTCCTACCAGCTCGGACAGCAATGGCGCCTCATGCCATTTTATCTGATGTGGGAATCGCGCGACCTGCTGCCCGTCAAGGACATGGTCACGATCGCCGGCGGCTGGATGGATCCCTATTACTTCTTCGCCATGCAGCCCGACTCGAAGTTGTTCCAAAACAACGCCATCACGCAGACCAAGGGCATCGGCGCGAACATCCCCTTCAACGGCACCTACGCCGCCTGGGGTGGCCACATCAAGGTCAAGCCGACCGACTGGTCCTACCTCCAATCCGGCCTCTACATGGCGATCCCGCAGGCGACCACCATGTCGAACCACGGTCTCGATCTCGCGGGCTACGCCCCGGCTCCCGAAACGAATGGTCTCTATGCCATCACCGAAGTCGGCGTGACGCCGAAACTCGGCGCGGCCAAGCTCCCCGGCAAATACGCCATGGGCGGCTACTACTGGGGCCTCGAGAACAAGTCGTTCAACAAGGAAACCTACGACGGCAAATACGGCTTCTACTGGCAGGCCGACCAGATGCTGTTCCGCGAACCCTCCCCGGCGGTCGAACCCGCCCCGCTGGCCAAGGGCGCCACGGACGGCAAGAGCTTCAAGGAAGTCAAGGAGCCCGTCGCTCCCGCCAAGCTCAGCGATCAGGGTCTCTACTTCTTCGGCTTCATCAACTACTCGCCGGAGTATAACAATTCCCTGCCGTTCTACTTCCACACCGGCCTCGTCTACAAGGGCCTCATCCCCGGCCGGGATCTGGATCAACTTGGCGTCGCCTTCGGCCTCGGCAACTACAGCTACGACAAGATCCTCGCCGAGGAGAATGCCGGCAAAACCATCCACCAGACCAACGAAGCCGTCGTCGAAGTGGACTACCGCGTCCAGGTCAGCAAGTTCCTCTACGTGCAGCCGTTCTGGCAGTATCTCATCCGTCCGAGTGGCACCGGCATGATCGAGAACGCCAACATCTTCGGCCTCCACATGGGAGTGACCTTCTAGGTTTTCCCTCCCCCGCCTGGAAACAGGCAGAGCGCCGTCACGCAAGTGGCGGCGCTCTTTTTTTGCCCAAAACCGCCCGCGGCCCGTGAGCGCGGCTTTACCTTCCGCGCGATCACCGCTATTCCTTCCGCTCGAATTGCCCCCCATCCTCGCAATCTGGTCCTCCGGGCCTCTCCGCGAAAATTATCCGGCACTCCCAATCCCATGCGTTTTCTCCTTCCCCTCGGCTTGATCCTTCTCGGCGCCTCCCTTGTTCCGGCTTCCGCCGCCCCCCTCGCTCCCCGCGAACGCATCCTCTTCGATGACGACTGGCGCTTTGAAAAAGGCGATCCCGCCGACCTCGGCGACGCCCTGAACTACGACAAGATCAAACCCTGGCTCGTCCCCGCGACGAATGCCTTCGTTGCGCCGGCCCAGGCAAAGACCCCGCCGACCGGCGAACCGGCCGAAAACGTCGCCTACGCCCAGCCCGGCTATGACGACGCGAAATGGCGCGCGGTCACGCTGCCGCACGACTGGGGCATCGAAGGTCCGTTCGATCAGGCCCTGCCCGGAGAGACCGGCAAGCTCCCGTGGATGGGCGTCGCCTGGTATCGCAAGACCTTCACCGTGCCCGCGACGGATCCGGGCCGGCAATTCTTCCTCGAGATCGACGGCGCCATGTCCTACGCGACCGTGTGGTGCAACGGAAAGTTCGTCGGCGGCTGGCCCTACGGCTACACCTCGTGGCAGGTCGATCTCACGCCATTCCTCGAGCCCGGCGCGAAAAACGTCCTCGCGATCCGCCTCGATAACCCGCCCGAATCCTCGCGCTGGTATCCCGGTGGCGGCATCTATCGCAACGTCTGGCTGGTCACGACCGCCCCCGTCCACATCGCGCATTGGGGCACCAGCATCACCACCCCGCAGATCAGCGTCAGCGCGGCAACGGTGAAAATCGACGTGAAGCTGGACAACGCCACCACCGCGGCCGCGAAGGCCCAGGTCCTCACGCAAATCTACCGCCTCACCACGAAAAATGGCGTCCTCACCCGCGTGCCCGACGCCAGCTCGACCGGGGCCGCAACCTCCATCACCCCCGACAAATCCACCACCGTCACGCAGACGATCACGGTGAGAAATCCGCAGCTCTGGAGCCCCGCGCACCCGAATCTCTACGTCGCCGTCACCCGCGTCACTCAGGACGGCAAGGTCGTGGATGCCGTCGAGACGACCTTCGGCCTCCGCACGGTGGAGTTCACGATCAACGATGGCCTCCACATCAATGGCGAGCGCGTTTCGATCAATGGCGTCTGCAATCACCATGATCTCGGCGCGCTTGGCGCCGCCTTCAACGTCCGCGCCGCCGAGCGCCAGCTCGAAATCCTCCGCGAAATGGGCGTGAACGCGATCCGCACCTCGCACAACCCGCCCGCCCCCGAGCTCCTCGATCTCTGCGACCGCATGGGCTTTCTCGTGCTCGACGAGCTGACCGATACCTGGGCTCGTCCCAAAAAGTTGAATGGTTACGCGCGCCTCTTCCCCGATTGGCACGAGGCCGATCTCCGCGCCCTCATCACCCGCGACCGCAATCACCCCAGCGTCATTGCCTGGAGCACCGGCAACGAAATCCCCGAGCAGGTCGAGCCCGTCGGCCGCGCCCTCTCGAAGGAACTCACCGCCATCGCGCACGATGCCGATCCCACGCGCCTCGTCACCACCGCCGCACACTTCAAGACCTCCGGCTACGACGGCTTCCAAAAAACCGTCGATCTCTTCGGCTACAACTACAAACCCGGCGAATACGCGAAATTCCGCGCCGCGAACCCCGCGATCCCGATCTTTGGCAGCGAGACGTCCTCCACCATCAGCTCGCGCGGCGAGTATTTCTTCCCCGTCACCAATGACAAACGCGAGAACGCATCCGACTTCCAGATGAGTTCCTACGATCTCTACGCCCCGGGCTGGGCGACGACGCCCGACGCGGAATTCCGGGGCCAGGATGAAAATCCCTTCGTCGCCGGCGAGTTCGTCTGGACGGGATTCGACTACCTCGGCGAACCCACCCCCTACAACACCGACAAGACCAACCTGCTCAACTACAGCAATCCCGCGGACAAAGCCCGCGCCGAGCAGGAGCTCAAGACCCTCGGCAAGATCATCGTCCCTTCGCGCAGCTCCTACTTCGGCATCGTCGATCTCGCCGGCTTCAAAAAGGACCGCTTCTATCTCTACCAGGCCCACTGGCGCCCCGACCTCCCAATGGCGCACATTCTGCCGCATTGGAACTGGCCCGAACGCGTCGGCCAGGTCACGCCCGTCTACGTCTATACCTCCGGCGACGAAGCCGAACTTTTCCTCAACGGCAAATCGCTCGGCCGGAAAAAGAAGGGCAAATTCGAATACCGCCTGCGCTGGGACGACGTGAAATACGAACCCGGCGAACTCAAGGTGCAGGCCTACAAAAACGGCAAGCCCTGGGCCACCGACGTCGTCAAGACCACCGGCCCCGCCGCGAAGCTCACGCTCGCCGCGGATCGCGCCCTCATCGCGAACGACGGCCGCGACCTCGCCTTCGTCACCGCGACCGTTGCGGACAAGGATGGCCTGCTCGTGCCGCGTTCGAAAAACGCGATCACCTTCACGATCGACGGTCCCGGCGAAATCGTCGCCACCGACAACGGCGACGCGACCGACCACGCGCTCTTCAGCTCGCCCGCACGCAAAGCCTTCAACGGCCTCGCGCTCGCCATTGTCCGCACGAAACCCGGCGGCGCCGCCGCCCCGATCACCCTCCGCGCCACGGCGGAAGGCCTTACCCCCGCCGAGATCGTCATCCAGCCCGCGAAATAGACTTCCTCACCGATTTGAATTCCTTCTTTTTTGGTCGGTCGGACTCCGTCCGAGATCGGGCAGGCGGCTGAGGGGTTGACGTCGTAACGCTCGCCCAGCGTCATCAAGCTCGCTTGACTGGATTGGATCGCTAGGGCGCACCGCCACCGTCGTGCGGGCACAGCCGTGTAATCCTCGTCCCAAGGTCTTTACCCCACCTCTCCGGGACTGAACAGCTAACGGACGGACGGCCAGCCGCCGACGATGCCGTGCTTCGAGAAGAGGAATTGATAAACCTGCATGGTGCGCGCGCGGAAGGCGCCGGCGCAGCTGAGCAGGTAGTAGCGCCACATGCGGCGGAAGCGCTCGCCGTAGCGTTCGCGGAATTGACCCCACGCGCAATGGAAGTTTCGCTCCCAAGCGAGAAGCGTGCGATCGTAATCCGCGCCGAAGCCATGCACGTCCTCGAGCACGAAAAGGCCCTCGGCCGCGCGGGCGACCTGCGCCGCGGAGGGCAGCATGGAATTCGGGAAGATGTATTTCGTGATCCACGGGTCGGTGTTTGTCCGGGGGGCGTTCCCGGCGATGGTATGGCAGAGGAACAGACCGTCCTCCGCGAGGCTGCGATGCGCGATCTCCATGTAGCGGCGGTAGTTCTTGCTGCCGACGTGCTCGAGCATCCCAACGCTCACGATGCGGTCGAACCGCTCCGCGAGATCGCGGTAATCCTGCCGGCGGATCTCGACGGGCAGCCCGCGGCAGGCCTCCGCGGCGTAGCTCTGCTGCTCGCGCGAGATGGTGATGCCCACGACCTCGCAACCGTGGTGCTGCGCGGCGTGTTTGGCGAGTCCGCCCCAGCCGCAGCCGATATCGAGCAGGCGCATGCCAGGCTCCAGCCCGAGCTTGCGGCAGATGAGGTCGAGCTTCCGTCGCTGCGCCTCGGCGAGGTCGTCGGTGCCATCGAATCGAGCGCAGGAATATTGCATGGCGGGATCGAGCATGGCGGCGAAGAATTCGTTTCCGAGATCGTAATGCTGCCGGGCGACATGGTGCGCGCGGGCGCGCGTCTGGAGATTCAGCACGACGGATGCCGCAACGGTGAGCGCGGTGCGCGCGTCGAGCGTCGCGTGCTCGTCGAGGCGCGCGCGGGTGGCGCGGAAGACCATCTCGTCGAGCGCGTCGCAGTCCCACCAGCCATCCATGTAGGCCTCGCCCAAGCCCAGCGTGCCCTGCGCAAGCACCCGTTGGTAGAAGCGCGCATCGTTCACCCGCAGGTCCCAGGAGCGGCCGCCGTCGCAGCGGATGTCCGCCCGCGCCAGCAGCGCGCGCAAAGTTTCCTCCGCACGGGGCATCGGTCTCGCCGACCACGCCGCGCTGCCGCCTTCCGAAATCGCATTGCCATCCGGCATTGGGAAATTACTGCTGCGGTAACGCCTGCCATCATCCGCCGAACGCCCCATCAGCGCAAGACTCCCGTTGAGCCACAGCGCCAATCTCCAAGCCAAAAACGCGCAAAAGACCCGCCGCGAGTTCGGAATATGGCATGCGGCCTGCTCGACAGGTATTACGAACTTCCAAACTCGTAATACCGCCATGAAACTCACCCGCACCTTCAAATTCCTCGCGGCCCCCCTGGCTGCGCTTGTCGCCATGAGCTCCATCCACGCGGATCCGCTCAAGCTCGCCTACAGCGATTGGCCCGGGTACACCGTGCTCGAGATCGCCAAGCAAAAAGGCTGGTTCAAGGAAGCCGGCCTCGACGTCGAACTCGCCTGGTTTGACTACGGCCCCTCGCTCGATGCCTTTTCCAGCGGCAAGGTCGATGGCGTGGCCTGCGTGCCGACGGACGCCCTCGTCATCGGCGCCAGCGGCACGAAGGGCAAGATCGTCGCCATCACCGACTACAGCGACGGCAACGACAAGGTAATCGGCGCGCCCGGCGTCACCTCGGTCAAGGACCTCAAGGGCAAGAAGGTCGCGGTCGAAGTCGGCCTCGTCGATCATCTGCTCCTGCTCCAGGCGCTCAAGGAAAGCGGTATGTCGCAGTCGGACATCACGCTCGTGAACACCCCGACGAACAACGTGCCGCAGGTGCTCGCCTCTGGGTCCGTCGCCGCCGGCTGCGCGTGGTATCCCATCTCCGGCCAGGCCCTCACGCAGGTGCCCGGGTCCAAGGGCATCTACACCAGCGCGAACGCTCCCGGCCTCATCTACGACATCATTCTCGTGAGCCCGACCAGCCTCGCCGCGCACAAGGACGATTGGGCGAAGATTGCCGGCATCTTCTACAAGTGCGTGGACTATTTGATGGATCCGAAGACACATGACGACGCCGTGAAGATCATGGCCGCCAAGGTCGGCGCGGATCCCGCCACGTATTCCAAGAACCTGCCCGGCACGCATTTCATGACGCTCGCTGAGGCGAAGAAGGCCATCGTGAAGGGCCCCGGCCTCGACTCGCTCTACGGCTCGATGGTCGTCGGCGACAAGTTCAACGTGGACAACGGCGTCTATAAAACAAGCCAGGACGTCCCGACTTATATCGCGCCCAGCATCATCAAGGGCCTGTAACGCCCTTCGCCAACCTCACTGACCGTGGCCGCTCACCGCGACTGGCTGGGACTAAAAATGGAGCTGCCGGCCAACCGGCGGCTCCAGCTCACCATCCTGTCGTTCATCCTCCCACTCGCGCTGTGGGCGGCCGTCAGTTACGTCCCCTTTCTCTGGCATCCCCTCGTCCACATTACCGACCCGGGCGAGTCGGAATTCTTCGTCGAAGGGATGGACATCCCGCGCGCCGACTTCCAGAAACAGAATGCCGACCTCATCGCCGCAGGCTCGAAACCCGCCGCTGGCTACCGCGTCAATCCCGTCTATTTCCCGGCTCCCCACAAGGTCGCCGCCGCCTTCTACACCGCCTTTACCACGCCCCCGCGCCTGCCGAACGAACCCTGGCTCCACGAAAGCCTCGGCCACAGCATCCGCACCATCTTCTTCGGCTTCCTGTTCTCGTCGCTCATCGGCCTGCCGCTCGGCATCCTTTGCGGCACCTACCGGTTTTTCTCCCGCCTCACCGAGCCGTTCGTCGAATTCTTCCGCTACCTGCCGGCACCCGCGTTCGGCGCGCTCTGCGTGGCGATCCTCGGCATCGATGACGGCCCCAAAATCGCCATCATCGTCATCGGCACCTTCTTCCAGCAGGTGCTCGTGATCTCGAACACCGTCCGCAAGGTCGATCCCGCCCTCATCGAGGCCTCGCAAACCCTCGGCGCCTCCGGCTGGCGGCTCGTCCGGCGCGTCGTCATTCCCGCCGCCATCACCGACATCTACACCGACATGCGCATCCTGCTCGGCTGGGCGTGGACCTACCTCATCGTCGCGGAAGTCGTCGGCACCATGTCGGGCATCACGTTCTTCATCAACCAGCAGGCCCGCTACCGGAATTTCGACAATGTCTATGCCGCCATCGGCATGATTGGGATCATCGGCCTCACCACGGACATGGCGCTGGCGTGGTTCGGAACCATCCTCTTCCCGTGGAAACGCAAAATCCGCCGGAAATCGCACGCCGTTCCCGTCACGATGACCGCGAAGCAGAATCGCGGCGAGCCCCTGCCGGAAGGTCCGTTTCCCGTTCGGGCGCCCGATTCCTTCACCAGCCTGGAACCGCCCGTGGCCCGGGACGCTTCCGCCCGACCGCTCGAAACCTGAACGCCATGCTGTCCCCGCTCGAGCTTCCCGACTACCGTCTCCACTCGCCCGAGGTCGCCGCCCGCTTCGCGCGCATCCGCGAGCGCCCGGTCGTCCTGTCGGTCCGCAACCTCAAGAAATCCTTCGGCCCGCCCGGGCAGGAGCACGTCGTCTTCGACAATGTCTCGCTCGACATCCGCCGCCGCGAGTTCATCTCGATCATTGGTCCCTCCGGCTGCGGCAAATCGACCTTCATTCGCATCGCCGCCGGGCTCGACGAAGCCACCTCCGGCGAAATCCTTCTCGACGGGAAGGCAATCTCCGGACCAGGACCCGACCGCGGCATGGTCTTCCAAGGCTACACGCTCTTCCCGTGGCGCACCGTCAAACAGAACGTCATGTTCGGCCTCGAAATGCGCGGCAAATCCGCCAACACCGCCGAATCAACCGCCCGCGAATGGCTCGAAATGGTCGGCCTCAGCCGCTTCGAGGATTCCTATCCCCACGAACTCTCCGGCGGCATGAAGCAGCGCGTGGCCATCGCCCGCGCCCTCGCCAATGAGCCTCGCATCCTCATTATGGACGAGCCTTTTGGAGCCCTCGATGCGTTGACCCGCTGCAAGATGCAGTCGTATTTACTCCAAATTTGGAAAAAAGTTGACGTCACCATTCTCTTCATCACCCACGATCTCGACGAGGCGACCTACCTCTCCGATCGCATCCTGGTAATGGGAGTGAATCCGGGCGGAGTGCGGGAATTCATCGAGAGCCCGGTGCCGCGGCCCCGCACGAACGAGCAATTCCTTTTGCCGGAGTTTCTGAGCGTCAAACACCGCCTCGACGAACTCATCCACGCCCCCACCGCCGGCACCGAAGACGAAGAAGACCGCCTCCCCGTAATCAAACTCACCGCCGCCGGCGACGAGGTGGAATAACCTCCCGCTAAAAAATTTTACTCACTCCAGTATTACCAAAGTCCGCTTTCGTAACACGACTCCCGCCTTTTCCCGTTGCTCTCCGCATGAAAACCGAATCCGAAATCCGAGCCCTCCAGGCCGACCTCGCTGCGAAAGGCGTGAAATATTGCATCGGCGCCTACGTGGACATCCACGGCGTGCCGAAGGGCAAGGTCGTTCCGCTCTCCCACTTTTCCCACTTCGCCCATGGCAGCGAACTTTACACCGGCTACGCCCTCGACGGCCTCGGCCAGAGCCCGAACGACGACGAGATCAGCTCCGTGCCCGACCTCGACCGCGGGTGCCAGCTCCCGTGGAATCCCGAAATCGCCTGGTTTCCGGCCGATAACGCCTTCCACGGCGAGCCCTACGAAATCAATGCCCGCGTCGCCCTCAAGAAGCAGCTCGCCGAGGCCGCGAAAATGGGTTTCCAGTTCAATCTCGGCATCGAATGCGAGGTCTATGTCGTTCGGCAAACCCCCGACGGTCGCCTGGAAATTCCCAATTCCGACGACGACCTCGTGAAGAGTTGCTACGACGTGAAGCGGTTCCTGGACCGCTATCCGTGGCTCGACAAGGTGGCCACCGCCATCGACACCCTCGGCTGGGAACTCTATTCGTTCGACCACGAAGACGGGAATTCGCAGTTCGAGTTCGACTTCAAATACGCCGACGCCCTGACGATGTGCGACCGCTACACGTTCTTCCGGTTCATGGCGAAGCACTACGCTGCCGAAGAGGAATTGCTCGCGACGTTCATGCCAAAGCCGTTTGCGGACAAAACCGGCACCGGCGCGCATTTCAACATGTCGCTCTCCGATCCGGCCACCGGCGCGAACCTCTTCGCCCGCGATCCCGCGGAGGATCCGCGCGGTCTCGGGCTCACCGAGCTGGGCTATCAATTCATCGCCGGCATCCTGCGCCACGGTCCGGCGCTCTGCGCGGCTTTCGCGCCGACCGTGAACAGCTACAAGCGCCTCGTCCGCCGCGGTCTGATGCCTTACTACTCCTGGGCGCCCGTCTTCAATAGCTACGGCCGCAACAATCGCACGAATTCCGTGCGCGTGCCCATGGGCGGCGGCCGGGCGGAATCCCGCAACGCCGACGGCTCCTGCAACCCCTACCTCGCCGCCGCCCTCGTGCTTGCGGCGGGATTGGAAGGCATCCGTGAAGGCCTCGATCCCGGCCCAAGCAACGAGGAAAACCTCTACGAATTCACGCCCGCCCAGCTGGCGGCGCGCGGCATCGAGGAACTCCCGCGCACCCTCGAGGAAGCCGTGCGCGCCTTCGCCGCCGATCCGTTCGTTGAAAAAATCCTTGGCCCCGACCTTCGACAGGAATTTCTCACCTACAAGGGCGAGGAATGGCGCCAATACCACCAATCCATCAGCCAATGGGAAATCGACCGCTACGCCCGCCTTTTCTAATGCTCACCCGGAGAAAAAGGGGGCGTTATCCCCCTTGATTTTTACCGCTTGCCGCCCTTTCGAAACTTCATTAAAAATTCGTCATTAAAACATCCCAACTTGACGACAGGGAACGTAAACTAATACTCATCCAATAATCTCATGCCACTCTTCGTCGAACGTCTTGCCCAAACCATCACCGCCCTTCACTCCGTCGGCATCGTAAGCCGATCCCTCCATACGGAAATCTACCGCAATGCCTTGGAGGCCCATCCCGAAGTTTTCAGCGTTTGGAGCGTCTGGGAACCCAACGCCTTCGATGGCCGCGATAACGAATATCGCAATCAGCCCGGCCACGATGCCTCCGGCCGCTTCATTCCTTCCTGGCACCGCATCGGTGACCAGCTCGAGCTCAGCCCCGTGCATGGCTACGAGACGCAGGGGCGCGGTGATTGGTATTGGATCCCCAAGAAAACCGGCGAGCTCTGCGGGATGGATCCCTACGCCGTCCTCATCAACGGCGCCGTTTATTGGATCACGAGCGAACTCGCTCCCGTTCTTGCCGCCGGAAAGACCCTCGGCGTGATCGGCATTGATACCCAGGTCGAAGCCCCCGTGAATGGCATGTCGAGCCATCGCTCCTCCCGGCTCATTCCTCGCACGCTCCCGAGCGTCCGTGTGCTGGCCGCTTCCGAAAAGACCACCGGTCTGCTTCGCCTCACCAAACGCGAACGCGAAGTCCATTATTGGCTCTGCCAAGGGAAGTCGAACGAAGACATTGCCCGAATTCTTGTAGTGAGTCCCCACACGATCAAGAACCACATCGATCACATCTTCCAAAAGCTCGGCGTCGAGAACCGCTACGCCGCCGCGCTCCTGCATCCGACGCGCTCGGTGCACTAAAGGCCGCCCGCCCTCACCGGCATTTTCGTCGAGGCCCGAGTTTCCAAGCTCGGGCCTCTTCGTTTTTAGGTGTCGGCGGCGTCTCCGACCTCGGCCACCAGCCTTGTCACGGCCATCGCGTTGAGCCGCGCCTTCGGCACGAACGACTCCGCATCGACCCATTCCTGCTCCTTGCGTCCATCGGGACTGCGCTCCGAACAATGCGAATGCTCACCACGCGGACCCAGCCCGTCGAGCGTCGGGAAACGGGACCACAGCACGTTCCCATCGCTTAACCCTCCGCGTTCCTGCCGCGCCACCGCCAGGCCGAGATCCGCGCCCGCTGCCTGCCAGAGGGCGATCAATCGCTCGGTGTCCGGATTCACCGGCCACGGCGCACACTCGTCATCCAGCGTGACATTCACCCGGCAGGCGTGGCCATCGGCACTACGGATGGTGCCTTCGCCGGAAAATGCGAGGATCGCCTCCCGCGCCCGCGCGAAGGCCGTGGGGTCGAACGCCCGCAGTTCCAGCGTCGCCTGCGCCTCATGTGGCACCCGGTTGTTCACGGTGCCGCCGGAGATCGTTCCGACGTTGACCGTTACCCCGGCGGCGTAATCCGTCAGCGCCGCGAGGCGCCCCACCACGGCCGCGAGTTGCACGATGGCGTTCGCCCCGCGCGCATGGCCGCCGCCGGCATGCGCTCCGCGTCCCTCGACCCGCACCGTGAAGGTCGCGCGTCCCTTGCGCGCCGCCACCACCGCCCAATCCTCGCCCACGCCGCCATCCGCCTCGAAGATCAGGCAGGCCCGGGTTTCCGCGGGCAACATTCGCGCGCAAGCCGCCCCGAAATCCTCCGAGTCGAGTTCCTCGCAGGCATTCAGCGCCACGATCCAATTCACGCCCGCAAATACCTTCGGCGTCGCCTCGCGCATCGCCATCAGCATCAGCCAGGTCAACGCTGTCCCACCCTTGATGTCGTTGGTTCCCGGTCCGTAAATCCGTCGTCCCTCGCGCCGCCAGGCAAAATCATTGCGCGCTTCCTCGTCCGCGGAAAAAACCGTGTCGAGATGCGACACGAGCGCCAGCGTAGGCCGGCCCGGCACCGCCGGCGTCGCCAGAAAAAGATGCGCGCCACGATCCTCTCGCCCGCTCGCGGGCGGCACGCGCGTCGCCTCGAATCCCAGCGGTGCAAAGACCTTCGCGACCAGGTCGCCCACGGCATTCACGCCGGCGGCATTCGCCGTGAAACTGTTGATCGCAACCATCCGGCGCAGAAAATCGAGCGCCGCAGGCAGCTGTCGCTCCAGCGCGATGGTGAGTGCGGACGTTGGCAGGGACGGGGCGATGCTTCACGTTAGCGCGCCGGAAATTTTGGGCAACGCCGCAACCCGTCCAAAATTTCCTTCTGTTGATTGGGGCCGGATACGGTCAGAACGTGGGGCAGCCGCGAAATTCCGCGACACATCGATGAGGGAAGACATTCACCCAACCGCGGCCGAACCGATTCCGTCGCTTGATCTGGCCGTCCGCGTCGGCTGCGAAATCACCTACGAATGCGGCGCCGAGACCCCCGCTCTGGTGACCTGCAAACCCCGGCACGACTCCTATCAGTCGATCCGCCACGAGAGCGTCGTCTTCGAGCCGGAGCTGCCCGCGACGGAATTCGAGGACGACCACGGCAACATCGTCTATCGCACCGTGCTGAAGCCCGGCACCAATCTCCTGCGCTACGACGCCATCGTGATGGTGCCCAGCGCCCGCGAGGATTTTCTCCACCTCGACGAACCGATTCCGCCGCATCTCCTTCCGGCCTCCATCCTGCGCTACACGCTGCCGTCGCGTTACTGCGACTCCGACAAGCTGCTCGACTTCGCCTGGGAGCAATTCGGCCACATTCCGCACGGCCTTGCGCGCGTGCGGGCGGTCTGCGCCTGGCTGCACGAAAATATCGAATACCGCACCGGATCCGGCAGCCCGAACATCTCCGCGCACGACGTGATCGAGCGCCGCTACGGCGTCTGCCGTGACCTTGCCCATTGCGCGGTCGCGCTCTGCCGCACGTTCAACATTCCCGCCCGCTACGTCAGCGGCTACGTGCCCGACATTGGCTGCGAGGACCCCGGAACGCCAATGGATTTCCACGCTTACATGGAGGTTTTCCTCGGCGGCCACTGGCAGGTCTTCGACGCCCGTTTCAACACGCCGCGCACCGGCCGCATCCGCATCTCCGCCGGCTACGACGCCGTGAACAGCGCCTTCACCACGCTCTACGGCGCGGCGACGCTCACCGGCTTTTACGTCTGGTCGTATCAGGTCGATCCCGAGGAGGTTGGCGTCGGCGATCCCGTCGATCTCACCAAACGCCTCTGCGGCACGCCGACGATCCGCTTCCCCGCGTCCCACCACTTCCACTCCATTCCGCATCCGAGCCCCTCGCTCATCGCGTCCAAATCCGACGCTACCCCGTAGCCGGCGCAAAGACCTCGAGCGGCATCGGCGCGTCGTGCTCGAGGTGCGCGGCGCACACACGAAAAAGCTCCTCGCGCGTCGCCACGCGGCGCATCTCGTGTAAAAACACGCCGTCCGGCCCCACCCCGGCGCCGAGGAAGTTGAGATATTTTTTCATCTTCTGCACCTGCAGGCGGTCCGTCCCATTTGGCGGAAACGTCGCCTCGTAAAGCTCCTCCACGTAAGCCAGCACTTCGCGTCCGCTGGGATGCCGCACCGCCTCGCCTCGCCGCAATTGCCGGATCTGCGTGAACATCCACGGATTCCGAATCGCCCCGCGGCCAATCATCACGCCGCGCGCGCCCGTCTCGGCCACCACGCGCAACGCAGTCTGCGCCGAATCGATGTTGCCATTCGCAATCACCGGACACGGCATCGCCGCGACCGCCCGCGCGATGAAATCGTAATGCACGTCACCGCGATACATCTCGAGCACCGTGCGGCCATGCACCGTCAGCAAATCGAGCGAATGCCGCGCGAAGACCGGCAGCAATTCCTCGAAAACCTCCGGCGAATCGAAGCCGAGCCGCGTCTTCACGGTGAAGGGAATCGTGATCGCTTCGCGCAACGCGCCAAGAATGCGATCCACCCGCGCGACATCGCGCAGCAGCCCGCCGCCCGCGCATTTGCGGTAAACCACCGGCGCGGGACAACCGAGATTCAAATCGATCGCCGCCACCGGATGCCGCTGCAACTCGCGCGCCGTGCGCACGAGCGCCGCCACATCGTTGCCGATCATCTGCGCCGCCGCCGGCCGGCCGGTGGGATTTTCCGTGATCGAGCGCAGGATGTCGCGATCCAGTCGCGATGTGTCCGTCACGCGGAAATATTCCGTCACGTAAAAATCCGCGCCGCCGTAGCCGGCCATCAATTTCCAGAACGCCCAGTCGGTCACGTCCTGCATCGGCGCCAGCGCCAGCACCGGGCCGTCCTGTTTCAATAATTCGTCAAGCATCCCGCCTCCATCGCAAGGCACTTTGAGCCGCGCGCCCGCCGGTCGCAAACGCTCCCTGCATCAAATAGCCGCCCGTCGGTGCCTCCCAATCGATCATCTCGCCCGCTGCGAACACTCCCGGCATCCGCCGCAGCATGAGGCCGTCGTCCAGCTCGCTCCACCGCACGCCGCCCGCGCTGGAAATCGCCTCCGCCAATGGACGCGGACCCGTCAACGCGATCCGGCACTGCTTCACGCCGCGCACCAGTGCTTCCGCGGAATCCGCGCCGGCCAGCAATGCCGCCACCGCCGGGTCGAGCTTCCACCGCTGCCGCGCCTCCTCCGCCCAATTCCGCCGCGCCGGCCCGAGCTTTTCGCGCAGCCGTTCCGCGCTCACGTCCGGCTTGAAATCCACCTCGATCTCCGGCCGCTCCATCGCCCGCAACGCCGCCCCGAGCGCGTAAATCGCGCCGCCCTCGAGGCCGTAACGCGTCACCATCAACTCGCCGCGCACGCTTTCGCCGCCCGCGCTCACCCGCACGTTTTTCCACGGCCGCCCCTCGCCCGCCGCGAGCAGTTCCGGCGTCCAGGCAACCTCCCAGCCGCAGTTCGCCGCCCGTAACTCCGCCACCTCCACGCCCGCCGTCCGCAGAATTTCCACCCAACCGCCATCCGAGCCCGTCTCCGGCCACGAGCCGCCCCCGAGCGCAAGAATCGTCGCATCCGCCTCGAAATCCCGCGGACCCTCCGGCGTCGCAAACTCCAGCGCGCCCTCGCGCCATCCGAGCCAGCGATGATGCGTCGCGAATCGCACGCCGCCTGCCCGTAATCGCCGCACCCAACCGCGCAACAAAGGCGCCGCCTTCATCTCACGCGGATACACCCGCCCCGTCGAAGCCACGAACGTCTCCACGCCCCGCTCCGCCGCCCAGGCGCGCAACTCATCCGGTCCGAATTCCGCGATCATCCCCGCCCAGAAACCATCCGGCATTTCCGGCCCCCGATACCGCGTCGCAAACACCTCCCTCGCCTCGTTCTTCGTGAGATTCAGCCCGCCGCCGCCCGCGACGAGGAACTTCCGGCCGACCGACGCTTTCGCCTCGAACACCGTCACCGCCGCGCCGCCGGCCGCGCACACTTCCGCCGCGCGCAGCCCCGCCGGCCCGCCGCCAATCACCGCAATCATCATTTCGCATTTCCCATTTCCAATTTCGCATTACCCTTTCCGCCCAGTGCTTACGATTCGCAAACTTAAGAAAACCCTCGGCGGCCGCACGTTGTTCGAGGACGCCGCCATGCAGGTCAACTACGGCGAACGCGTCGCCCTCGTCGGTCCGAATGGCGCCGGCAAGTCCACGCTCTTCGGCCTCATCCTCAAGCGCGACGAGCCCGACAGCGGCACGATCGAGCGCGACGAGTGGACCATGATCGGCCATCTCGCGCAGGAAGGCGAAGCCATCGGTGAGGAGACCGTGATGGATGTCGCCACCGGCCGCGCGGGTGAAGTCCCCGCCCTCGAGAAACAGCTCGCCGAGATGGAAGCCGCCGGCGACGTCGAAAGCGCCGAGTATCAGGAAGCCACGAACAAGCACACCGCCCTCGTCGATCCCAAGGTCGAGGCGAAGGCCAAGAAAATCCTCGCCGGCCTCGGCTATCGCGAGAGCGATTTCGAACGCAAGGCGAAGGAGCTCAGCGGCGGCTGGGTGATGCGCGCCCACCTCGCCCGTCTGCTCGTGATGGAGCCCGACCTCCTGCTCCTCGACGAACCCACGAACCACCTCGACCTCCTCTCGCTCCTCTGGCTCCAGCAATATCTCAAGACCTACAGCGGCGCCGTGCTCCTCATCTCGCACGACCGTCAGTTCATGGACGAGATCATCGAGACGGTTTACGACATCGCGGACCAGCGCCTCGTCCAATACACCGGCAACTACACCGCCTACCTCGAGCAGCGCGAGCAACGCTACGAGCAGCAAAACGCCGCCTACAAAAACCAGCAGAAGCAGATCGCGAACCTTCAGGAGTTCTACGACCGCTTCCGCCAGGTCGCGTCGAAAGCGTCGCAGGCCATGAGTAAGCTCAAGGAGATCGAGCGCATGGAACTCATCGAGAAGCCCACGCCGCCGAAGAAGCCCTTCCGCTTCCAGATTCCGCAACCGCCCCGCGGCGGGCAGCGCGCGATTTCCCTCGAAGGCATCCACATGGCCTACGGCGCAACCAAGGTCTATGAAGGCCTCGATCTCACCATCGAGCGCGGCGAGCGCACCGTTCTCGTCGGTCCAAACGGCGCCGGCAAATCCACGCTCCTCAAAATTCTCGCCGGCGTGCTCGAGTTCCAGAAGGGCGTCCGCAACGAGGGCCACAACGCCAAAATCGGTTACTTCAGCCAGCACCGCGCCGCGACGCTGGATTCCGCGAAAACCGTCCTCGAGGAGGTCATGGCCAGCAACGGCGAACTGAGCGAGAACGAAGCCCGCGGCATCCTCGGTTCCTTCCTCTTTCGCAAGGACGAGATCTACAAGAAGACCGGCGTGCTGAGCGGCGGCGAAAAGACGCGCCTGAACTTGATCAAGTTCCTCGTCGATCCGCCGAACCTCCTCCTCATGGACGAGCCAACGACGCACCTCGACATCCACACCGTCGAGTCGCTCATCCTCGCGCTGGAGAAATACGAGGGCACGCTCGTCTTCATCAGCCACGACGTCCACTTCATCCGCCACCTCGCAACGAAGGTGCTCCACGTGAATGCCGGCACCGTCACGCCCTACCCCGGCGGCTACGATTACTTCCTGGAAAAAACCGGCGCCCTCGGCAACGACCGCGCCGCCATCACGGCCAGCTAAGCGGCGAAATCCCGGATCGGGAAAAGCCGGCTTGTCAGTTTCGCCGCGTTGCGGCATTCCATGCAGGCATCCATGAAAATTCCCCACCTGATCGCCGGCACCCTCGCACTCGTCGCCCTGGCCGGTTGCGGCGACGGCGGCGGACCTTCCGTCAAAATCGGCCTGAACACCGAACTCACCGGCGAAATGCCCGCCGTCGGCGCCTCGTCGAAAAATGCCGCCGAGCTCTTCGCCAGCCAGCTCAACGCCGCGGGCGGCATCCCGATTGGCGACAAGAAACTCCCGCTCAAACTTGTGATCGGCGACAACGGCGCGAAGGCCGACCAGGCCGCCGCCATCACCCAGCGCCTCATCTCGCAGGACAACGTGCTCGCGATGATCGGCCCCGACGCGAGCGCCTGCGCCATTCCCGCCAGCGAGATCGCCGAGAGCCTCAAATGCCCGATGATCTCGCCGTGGTCCACGAACCCGAAGACCACGCTCGACACGACCACGGGCAAGCCCAAGTCCTACGTCTTCCGCGCCTGCTTCACCGACACCTTCCAGGCCGGCGTGCTCGCGAAGTTCGTGCTCAATAATCTTCACGCGAAGACCGCCGCCGTCCTCTACGACGTTGCCAGCGAGGCCCCGAACGGCCAGGCGACGCTGTTCAAGGAAACCTTCGAGAAGAACGGCGGCAAGATCGTCGGCTTCGAGACCTACACGACGGGCGACCGCGATTTCTCCGCCCAGCTCACCAAGATCAAGGCGACGAATCCCGAGGTCATCTTCCTGCCCGCCTACTACAACGACGTGCCGCTCATCGCCCAGCAGGCCCGCCGCCTCGGCATCACCGCCCCGTTCGTCGGCAGCGACGCGTGGAGCTCGCCCGAGATCATCAAACTCGGCGGCGCCGACATCGACGGCTCGTATTTCTGCAACCACTACTCCACGCAGATCGCCACGCCCGTCGCGCAAAAATTCATGAACGATTACCAGGCCAAATACGGCCAGGCCCCCGATGACGTCGCCGCGCTCACCTACGATGCCTTCGGGCTGCTCGTCGAGGCCGTGAAGGCCGGCGGCAAGCTGGATCGAGCCGCCATTCGCGACGCCCTCGCGAAGATCGCGAAATACGACGGCGTCACCGGCACGATGCAATTCGTCCCGCCGAGCGGCGACCCGATCAAGAGCGCCGTTGTGCTGCAAATCAAGGACGGCAAGTTCGTCTGGGTAGCCAACGCGCAGCCCTAGCGGCGGAATGCTTTTCTACTTCGCCCAGCAGTCGATCAACGCCCTGCAGCTGGGCTCGATCTACGCCCTCATCGCGCTGGGTTACAGCATGGTCTATGGCGTGCTGACGATGATCAATTTCGCCCACGGCGATCTGTTCATGCTCGGCGCCTTCGCCTGCATGCTCGTCGCACTGCTCGTGCCCGTGCACCTGCCCTTCGTGATCGTGCTGCTGCTCGTCATGGCGGTGATCGGTCTGCTCGGCGCCCTCATCGAACGTCTCGCCTACCGCCCGCTGCGCAGCGCGCCCCGCGTCTCGGCCATCATCACCGCGCTCGGCTGCGGCCTCGTGATCGAGAACCTCACGCTCGTCCAGTTCCCCTACGCCCAGCGCATGCCCACGCTCTTCACGAGCACGAGCTACCAATTCCTCGGCCTCACGATTTCCTCGCTGCAAATCCTGATCATCGGCATCTCCCTCGCCCTCATGATCGGGCTCGATTTCCTGATCCACAAAACCCGCTACGGCATCGCGATGCGCGCGATCTCGTTCGACGCCCGCACGGTGCCGCTGATGGGCGTGCCGGCCGACATGATCATCTCGCTCACGTTCCTCGTCGGCGCGGGCCTCGGCGGCGCGGCCGGCATGCTCTACGGCCTCGCGTATCCCGTCATTGCCCCTTCGATGGGCGTGCTCGTGGGCTGGAAGGCCTTCATCGCCGCCGTCATCGGCGGCATCGGCAGCGTGCGCGGCGCGGTGCTGGGTGGCTTCATCCTTGGCACGGTCGAGGTGATGGTGGTCGCGTTCCTGCCCTCCACCTACCGCGACCTCATCAGCTACTCGCTGCTGCTCGTCATCCTCATCTTCAAGCCCTACGGCCTCCTCGGCCGCGCGCCGAACCAGAAGGTATGACGGCCTTCCTCTCCACCCTCGCCCGCCAACGATGGCCCCTGCCCGTGCTCGTCGTCGCGGGCTTCGCCTTCTGCCTCGCTGCGCAGTTCGTGCCCGACCTCATCAACGGCTACACGCAGTTCGTCCTCATCACGGTTGGCATCAACATCATCCTGTGCGCGAGCCTGAATCTCGTGAACGGTTACATGGGCGAGTTCTCCGTCGGCCACGCCGGATTCATGAGCCTCGGCGCCTACGCCGCCGCCATCTGCACGACGAAATGGCTGCCGGCCACGCCCGCCACGTTCTTCCTCGCCGTCGTGTTCGGCGGCGCGATCGCGGCGGTCATCGGCTTCCTCCTCGCGCTGCTTTCGTTCAAGACCCGCGGCGACTACCTCGCGATCATCACGCTCGCATTCCTCATGATCGTGAAATCGTCGTGGGAAAACATCCCGTATGTCGGCGGTCCGCGCGGCGTGCTTGGCATCGCCCCGCTCACCACGCTGCCGTGGACGTTCTTCTGGGTCGTCGCGACGATCTGGGTGCTCCGCAACCTCGTCTATTCCAAGTTCGGCCGCGCGATCTTCGCGATTCGCGAGGACGAAATTGCCGCCAATGCCATGGGCGTGCGTGTGCGCGAGGCGAAGATCCTCGCCTTCGTCGTGTCGTCGTTCTTCGGCGGCGTGGCGGGCGCGCTCTTCGCCCACCAGCTCCAGTTCATCAATCCCTCGTCGTTCGACATCGTGAAATCCACCGAGATCCTTGTGATGGTTTATCTCGGCGGCATCGCCTCGCTCGGCGGCTCGATCCTCGGCGCGGTGATCTTCACCCTCCTCTCGCAAGCACTCCAACCGCTCGGCACCTGGCGCATGGTCATCCTGCCGCTCATTCTCGTCCTGCTCATGCTCTTCCGCCCGCGCGGCATCATGGGCCTGCGCGAACTGCCGTGGTTCCTGCCCCGGCGCGAATTGAAGAAGAAATGAGCGCGCTTCTCGAAATCCAGAATGTCACCCAGCGCTTCGGCGGCCTGTGCGCGATTTCGCAATGCAGCTTCGCCGTCCAGGCCGGTCACACCCACGGCATCATTGGTCCGAACGGCGCGGGCAAGACCACGCTCTTCAATCTCATCACCGGCATTTACCGGCCCACCGAGGGCGCGATCCGCTTCCGCGGCGAATCCATCGGCGGCCTCCGTCCCGGCCGCATCGCGCTCAAGGGCATCGGCCGCACGTTCCAGAATATCCGTCTCTGCAAGACGCTCACCGTGCTCGACAACGTGCGCATCGCCTTCGACTCGCAGCTGCATTATCACCCCCTCGAAGCGCTGTTTCGCCTGCCCCGCTCCGGCCGGGACGAGCAGCGCTCCATCGACGAAAGCCTGGCGCTGCTCGAGCCCTTCGGACTACTTGCGCACGCGCATGACCTCGCCGGCGACCTGCCCTACGGTCACCAACGCAAATTGGAAATCGCCCGCGCCCTCGCGCTGAAGCCCGCCCTGCTCCTGCTCGACGAGCCGGCCGCCGGCCTCAATACCGGCGAAACCGCCGCGCTCACCGAGTTCCTGCGCTGGGTGCGCGGCGAGTTCAACGTCACCCTCGTCCTCATCGAGCACCACATGCACCTCGTGATGAACCTCTGCGACCGCATCACCGTGCTCGACTTCGGCCAGACCATCGCCGACGGCACTCCGGAGGAAGTCCGCGCGAACCCTCGCGTGATCGAGGCCTACCTCGGAGGCACGGAGGACGAACAGTCATGAGCGCGCTCCTCGTCGAAAATCTCACCGTCTCCTACGGCGACATCCATGCCGTGAAGGGCATTTCCTTCGAGGTGCGGAAGGGCGAAATCTTCACCCTCATCGGCGCGAACGGCGCCGGCAAGACCTCCACGCTCCGCGCCATCTCCGGCCTACTCCCCCATGGCGGCAGCGTGCGCCTCGCCGACCGCAACCTGCGCGGCGTCTCCGCCGAAGCCATCGTCTCGCTCGGCATGGCCCACGTCCCCGAGGGCCGCGGCATCTTTGGCAATCTCACCGTGCAGGAGAATCTCAAGCTCGGCGCCTGGATCCGGCGCGACAAGAAAGCCGTCGCCGAGGATCTCGAACGCATGCTCACCGCCCTGCCCCGCCTGCGCGAGCGCCTCACCCAGCCCGCCGGCACGCTCTCCGGCGGCGAACAGCAAATGCTCGCCGTCGCCCGCGCGCTCATGAGCCGACCGCAGACGCTCCTGCTCGACGAACCCTCCATGGGCCTCGCGCCCAAACTCGTGAAGGAAATCTACAACGTCGTTCGCGAGATCAACCAGACCGGCGTCACGATTCTCCTCGTCGAGCAAAACGCAAACATCGCCCTGCGCCTCGCCCACCGCGCTGCCGTGCTGGAAACCGGCACGATCAGATTTGCCGGCGATAGCGCCGAACTTCTCGCCGATCCCCGCGTGCGCGAGGCCTACCTCGGCGCGTAAGACCGGCGCGAAATCCAGCCGCTCGCTGGCACCTTTACCTCCTATTATACGTCCTATGTCGGCACGGACTTCTGGTCGGAACCCGATCCCATCATTCCCCATCCGCTGGACGACTATTTTCCGCGATGTGGCCCTCCATTTCATCGGCCGAACGCCGGGGCTCGGATTTCACGCTCGTCGACATGAATTTTTCCACTCCCCACTACCCGCTCATCTCCCGCGCTCTCCGACCCGCTGGATTGCTGCTCGAACGGTTGATCAATCGTCCCACCGCGCGCACCCTGGCCGCGGCCAGGACACTTGCCCGAAGGATTGAGGCGGCCGTCGCCGATTCGCCCGAACCTCTCGGCGAAGCAATAATTTTTTACGGCCAATCCACCTTCACAACGGCCGGACGCCCCGATTATCGCGGGCTTGCCCTCGCCTTCGCGTCGGATCTGCGGATGACCATCAGCAACGCCCGAGCCCACCGCCCTCTCACGCAGGGCCTGCCACACCGGCCCGATCCGCTCCGGTTCATCGTGGTTTACAATCCCGACGGGGTTCCCATCCAAATCACCCGCACCGATGGTCGTGGGCATTCCGTCGTCACACCTCTCTCCGCTCCGCCGCCGAGTCCCATGCCGCATCTCGTGGACGGGCGGATTTGAGTCCAGTTCGAGTGGCGCAATCAGTCTGACGGCGGTCACGCCCACGCCTTCCCCGTCTCCAGCTCAATTTCGATAGGACGGAAATAGGTGTATTACCTTGCACTTCGGCACCAGCTCTGCCTTTCTGCTGCGCAATTTGTGACAGATTCGAATGCCTCGCCTTCCTCCATTTTCCATTCAGGTTGCCGCCTGGGTCGCAGGAGGGCTGCTCGGCGGCATTTCATGGGCATCGGCGGCGACGATTAGCTGGGCCAATAGTGGCACGGATTTCAGCCTTGGCTCAAGTTGGACCGGAGGAACGGCGCCGGCCAATAGTCTGACGACTGATATTGCCTCGTTCGGTTCGGCGGCCCCGGCTTTTCAGCCGAACCTCGCCGTCAATCGCAGCATCGCCGGCATCCAGTTCATCAGCGGCGCGGGCGCTTTCACCTTCTCCGGCCTAGGCACGCTCTCTCTCGGCGCATCCGGCATCGTCAACGGCGCCGTCACGTCCCAGACCCTCACCGTGCCGCTCAAGCTCGGGACCGCCACTGCTTTCAGGACCACTAACACGGGCGGCCTCCTCATCAACGGCACCGTCAATACCAACGCATTCACCCTCACGCTCAATGGCGACAGCGTGGGCGTAGGCGTGGTCGGCGGCATTGTGAGCGGCACCGGCGGCATCACCAAATCCGGCGCCGGCGTATGGATGCTCAGCGGTGCCAACACCTACTCCGGCGGCACCACGCTTTCCGCCGGCACGCTCTTTGTCGGCAACGACACGGCGCTCGGCAGCGGCGCGCTCACGATCACCGGCGCCACCAGCACGCTACGCGGCAACGGCTCTCCGCGCACCCTCGCAAACAACATCAACCTCGCCGTCTCCGGCGCCACCATCGGCGGCAGCTCGGCGCTCACGTTCAACGGCACGTTCACGCACACCCGCGCCGGCGCTTCCACGCTGAATATCACGAACTCCGGCGGCACCACGTTCACCGCGATCAACCTCTCGAACTCCGCCACCGGCCGCGCGGTCACCTTCGCCGTGACCGGCGACACCTTCGTCACCGGCACCATCGCCAATGGCGGCACCGCCGCCAACAGCTCCCTCGTCAAGGCCGGCGCCGGCATGCTCACGCTCTCGGGCACAAACACCTACGGCGGCCCCACCACCCTCTCCGCCGGCACGCTCCGCGCCACCAATGCCTCCGCCCTCGGCACCGGCTCCCTCGCGCTCGCCGGCGGCACCCTCGAGCTCGCCGGCGACTCCGACACCGGCTTCAACCGCCCCACCTCGCTCACCGCCAGCACCACAATCAAGGTCGACCGCCTCAGCACGGGCGCCGGCATCACGCACACCCTCGGCACGCTCTCCTCCAACAACGCCACGCTCACCGTCCAGCCCGGCTCCCTGCTCACCGCAAATACAGCCTACGGTCTCACGTTCGGCGCCCTCACCCTCGTCTCGACCACCACCCTCAACGTCGCCAATAACGGCTCCGCCACCGGCACCCTCACCTTCGGCTCGTTCTCGAATTCCGCCAACGTCGGCATCCTGCTCACCGGCCCCGGCACCGTCGTGTTCAACGCCGCCTCCGGCGCACTCACCAGCGGCACACCGATCACCATCAATCGCGGCACGCTCCGTCTCGACTTCTCGAACGCGATCGGCGCATCAGCCCTCGCAAATGTCACCGTCAACGCCACCACCGCCGGCGAAACCGCCCTCCTCGACCTCAACAACAATTCCCAATCGATCCTCGGCCTCACCTTCGGCGGCGCCACCGCCACGTCCACCTCCACCAACAACGTCACCACCGGCACCGGTACTCTCACCCTCGGCGGCAACGTCACCTACACCGCGACCAACAACCCGCTCGGCTCCACCCTCTCCGGCAATCTCTCCCTCGCAACGAGCACCCGCACGTTCACCATTGGCGACTCCACCAGCGCCGCGATCGACCTGCTCGCCTCCGCCGCCATCTCCGGCACCGGGGGCATCGCCAAGGCCGGCGCAGGCACGCTCAAGCTCTCCGGCGCGAACACCTACTCCGGCGGCACCGCGCTCAGCGCGGGCACATTGATCCTCGCGAACAACTCCGCCCTCGGCAGCGGCACGCTCACCTTCAACGCCGCCTCCACCCTGCGCGGCGACGGCACCCCGCTCACCCTCGCCAACAGCATCGACCTCGCCATCACCGGAGCCACCATCGGAGGCAGCTCCGCTCTCACCTTCAACTCCGGCACCCTCACCAATACGTTCGCCGGAAATATCGCGTTGAACATCACCAACACCGGCGGCACCACCTTCAACGCGGTCAAGCTCTCGAACTCGACAACGAGTCGCATCGTCACCTTCGCGACCACCGGCGATGCGGCCATCACCGGCATCGTCGCCAATGGCGGCGGCAGCGCCGCCAGCGGCCTCACCAAAACCGGGACCGGCAAACTCACCCTCTCCGGCGCGAATACCTACCGCGGCGCCACCACCCTCTCCGCCGGCACCCTGCGCGCCACGACCGACCCCCATGCCCTCGGCGCCGGTCCGCTCTCGCTCGGCGCCGGAACCCTCGAGCTCGCCGGCGACTCCGGCATCGCCTTCACCCCAGGCGCCACCACCATCGCCGCCACCACCACGATCAAGATCGACCGCCTCACCGCCGGCCCCGGCGTCACCCACTCCCTCGGCGCCCTCACCACCGGCACCTTCACCCTCAATGTCCAGCCCGGCGCTCTCGTCGACACAAACACGCCCTACGGCCTCACCTTCGGCGCAGTCACGCTCAGCGGCGCTCCCTTCACCCTCAACGTCGCCAACAACGGCTCCGCGACCGGCACCGTCACCCTCGGCTCCTTGTCCAACGTCGCCGCAAACGGCCTCACGCTCACCGGCCCCGGCATCGTGCTGCTGAACGCTGCGTCCGGCACGATCGCCAGCGGCACCGCGATCGTCGTGAACCGAGGCACCCTGCGACTCGGCGCCAGCAATGCCCTCGGCGCGACCGCGCTCGCCAATGTCACGGTCAACGAGCTGTTCGGCGCGACCGCCCTGCTCGATCTCAACGGCTTCACCCAGTCCATCCTCTCGATCAACTTCGGCGGCACCGGCGCTCTCCCCACCTCGTTCAACACGGTCGCCACCGGGGCCGGCACGGCCAATCTCGGCGGCAACGTCACCGCCAGCGCCACCGGCAATCCCCTCGGCGCCTCGCTCACCGGCAACGTCTCACTCGGCGCGGCGAACCGCACGTTCACCGTTGGCGATTCCATCAACGCACCCACGGATCTGCTCGTCTCCGCCACCCTCTCCGGCACCGGCGGGCTCATCAAAGCCGGCGCCGGCCGCCTCGATCTCACCGCCGCGAATACCCACTCCGGCGCGAACACACTCTCCGCCGGCACCCTCGGCCTCGGCAGCAACACCGCCCTCGGCACCAATTCCCTGACGCTCACCTCCGGCACGCTCATCGCCATCGGCGGTCCCCGCACCCTCGCGAACAACCTCGTCTTCAGCTCCGGCGCCGCCATTGCCTTCACCGGCGCGGACAGCCTCACCTTCAATGGCACCGCGACCCTCGCCGGCACCGACGTCCTCACGAATTCCACCACCGTCACCCTCAGCGGCGTCGTCTCCGGCACCGGCGCCCTCTCCCTCACGGGCGGCGGCTCGCTGACGCTGCTCGGATCGAACACGTATTCCGGCGGCACCACGATCAACGGCGGCATCCTGCGCGCAAGCAATACCCTCGGCAGCGCCACCGGCACCGGCGCCATCACCCTCGGAGCCGCGGGCACGCTGGGCGGCACGGGCCGGGTCACCGGCACGATCACCGCCAACGGCACCCTCTCGCCCGGCGGCCCCGCCGGCAGCGGACCGGGCACCCTCGCGACGGGGGCGGAGACTTGGAACGGCGGCGCCCACTACGTGTGGGACCTGCGCAACGCGACCGGCATCGCCGGCACCGATTGGGATAAGCTTTCGCTCACGGGCAACCTCACCATTGCCGCAACGAACGCAAGCCGCTTCGTCCTCGACATCGTTTCGCTCAGCGCGCTCAACGCCCCCGGCAACGCCGCGAACTTTTCCGGCGGCCTCAATTACTCGTGGATCATCGCCTCCGTCACCGGCTCGATCAGCGGTTTTGCGGCGAACAAGTTCACTATTTCCACCGCCGGCTTCACGAACGTTGCACCCGGCACGTTCGCCCTCGTCCAGTCGGGAACGAACCTTATGCTCACCTACACCGCCGTTCCCGAGCTGGAACTCTGGGGCCTCGCGTTGCCTGCCGCCCTGTTCACCGTCGTGCTTCTTCGCCGACGAAACGCTTAATCCCGACTCAGGCTGCCGCGCGCAACGCGTCGAGCCGCGCGCCCGCCTCCCCGGAACCGATCGCCTCGCGCGCCCGGTTCAATCCATCCGCCATATCGGCGGCAATGCCCGTAACCACCAGCGCTCCGGCCGCATTCCAGGCAACCATGTCGGCAATCGCGCCCTCTGCCCGGCCTCGCAGCAGCCCCTCGAGCCGCCCTGCATTCTCCGTCGCATCGCCGCCCACGAGTTCGGCCAGTTCCGGCTGGCGAATCCCATGGTCCGCGGCATCCACTGCGAATTCCCGCAATGCCCCTCGCTCGACCGCGCAAACCTCCGTCGCACCGAGCGTGGACATCTCGTCCAGCCCGCCCTGCGGCGTGGTGCCATGCACCGCCCAGGCCCGCTTGCGCCCCAACGCGGCGAACACCTCGCCATAGGTCGTCACCA
>Ga0207649_10000212_pt1 | contig 48063 bp, 61 predicted proteins | sample KBSC43metaG_FD_184317 | JGI IMG/M metagenome (GOLD analysis project Ga0207649, IMG submission 184317) | Corn rhizosphere microbial communities from Kellogg Biological Station, Michigan, USA - KBS C4-3 metaG (SPAdes) (version 2) | ecosystem: Host-associated > Plants > Roots > Rhizosphere > Soil ... | reverse complement strand
ACGTCCCCGCTGGAGGGCGCCTCACCGTCTACGCGGGCGGGCTGCTGGCCGACGAGAGCCTGTTCTTCAACGGTTATGCCGAGACCGACGGAGCACTGTCGGTCTACGGCGGCGCCGGCAACGACACGTTCGCCGGCGGCCCCGCCAATGACGCCTTCGTCGGCGGCGCGGGCGACGACACGATGTACGGCCTTGGCGGGATGGACTGGCTCGAGGGCGGGCTCGGCGCCGACACGATGCGCGGCGGGCCGGGCAATGACGTGTTCGTCTACCAGTCGGCGGCGGAATCGACGGCGGCGAAGACCGACCATATCGTCGACTTCGAATATGTCTCCGACCACATCGTCCTGACCAACGTCGACGCCGACACCAACGCGGCGGGCGACCAGGCCTTCAACTTCATCGGCTCGAACGCGTTCAGCCACACCGCCGGGGAGCTTCGCGCCTACCAGTCCGGAGCGAGCTGGTTCGTCGAAGGCGACGTCGACGGCGACGGCAATGCCGACCTGGTGATCCAGGTCGATCCGGTCGCCGGCCACGCCATCGTCGCCAGCGACTTCCTGCTCTAAAGCCCGTCACCCCGGCGAAGGCCGGGGCCTCGTGGGGTGAAAAGCACGGCGGCCCGTGCAGGGCCGAGGCCGACCGCGCTCAGCCGGCGGCGCCCTTCACCCCACGAGGTCCCGGCCTTCGGGCCCCATCAAACTATTACTTTGATGGGTTCCCTTCGCCGGGATGACGGGAGGGAGCTGGGATCCCAGCGTTCGAAGACGTCAAAGCATGCTTTGATGGGAGCCCCTCGCCGCTGGACGGGCCGGCTAGGCTTGGCTTGCAGTCGGAGCGGTGCCGCGGACCTCGATCACCGGGCGGTCGGGGGCGAAGCCGGCCTGCTTCGCCGCCGCGCGGACGCCGCCCGAGAGTTTGTCGTCGTCGAGGTGGGTGGTCTGCCCGCACGTGTCGCAGATCAGGAAGATGCAGTCATGCAGGCAATCGGGATGATCGTTGGCGATATAGGCGTTGGCGCTCTCCACCCGACGGGCGAGGTTGGCGCCGACGAAGAGGTCGAGGATCCGGTAGACGCTGTTGGCGGCGACCCGGCGGCCTTCCGCCTTCGAGACCTTGTCGGCGATGTCGTAGGCCGAGGCCGGCCGATCGAAGCTGGCCAGCGCCTCGAAGACCGCGGAGCGCATCTGCGTCCACTGCTCGCCCGATCGCTCCATCGTGTCCTTGGCCGCCGTGACGAGCGAGGTCCCCTCGTGGCTCTCGTGGTGGTGATGGTCGGCCATTGGCGGAAAATAGGGCTTCGCGGGCGGCGGCACAAGCTCAGCCGCCGGGGACGGCCGCGCCTGTCGGGTCGGGCGGGGCCGTCGGCGCTCCGCCGCCTCCGGCGATGGCCCGGAAGCGGGTGAAGGCGAGGTCGAAATAGGGTTTGCCGTCCTGCTCGATGACGAGCCGGCGCGGCCATTTCGGAGCGGTCGCCACGGTGTCGGCGGAGAAGCGCAGGCGCTGCACGACCGGCGCTCCCGATTGGGGATCGGGCACGGTGTTGCGCGCTTCGCGAAGCCGATTGGCGGCGTCGAACCAGAGCTGGGTCGGCGGCGCCTTGGGGTGGGTGACGGCAAGGCCCCTAAGGCCGTCGCGGTCCGGGAGCCGCGACACGACGGCGCCGGCGTCGCGGAGCGGCGAGAGCAGCATCAAGCCGTAGAGGGCGAACTGTGCCCGCTCGTGCGCGGCGGCGGGCGCGGTCATCGCGGTCCAGTTTCCTTCGCTCTGGGTCCAGCCGCCGTCGGCGCGGATCAGCATGATCCGCTCGGCCGCCATGCCTTGCGTCCGGATCCAGCTCGCGGAGCGCGCCCAGTCGAACGGCGCCACGGCGGTTGCGACTCCAAGCAGTATTTCCCGACCGCCGGCGTGCACCGTCGCCTCGCCTTCCCACTGGAGGAGGGCGGGCCGGCGGCGAGGGACGCCGCGCAGCACGTCGCGCAGAAGCGGATCCTCGAAGGCGGCGGCGGCGGGGAAGCGGGGGAAAGCCGCGGCGGCCGCGGCGGAGAGCAGGAAGGCGCGCCGGCCGTTCAGATGACCGCGCGGCGGTTGAGGTCGTGGCCGAGCGCGAGGATCGCCACTCCGATGACGGTATAGACCGTGCCCGCGCCGCCCTCCGGCATGGCGAGCGAGCCGGCCATGACGCCGAGCCCAAGGCCGCCGACGGCCGACGGCATCATGAAGCCGTGATCGACGATCCCGCGGCCGAGCGCCGCGACTCCGAGGCCGATGGCGAAGACCAGACCCACCTCGTGAATCGCCGGGTGGAGGAGGAGCCCGCCCGCCGAGGCGAGCATCGCGACGAAGATGGCGCTGGCCAGGCAATGAACGAGGCACAGTCCGGACAGGCCGATGGCCAGCCGGTCGACCGTCCCGCTCTTCGCCGAATCCACGAACATCCCGCTCACGCGCCTCCTTCTCCGGCCTCTATAAGGCCGGAAGAGTGTCGATACAACATTACATGTGGCGAAAAGTTTCCGAGTCACTCCGTCGTCCCGGCGAAGGCTGGGACCCCAGGGGGTGAAGACCGCCCGCGCCTTTCGCCCCCCGGGACCCCAGCCTTCGCTGGGGTGACGGTTCCTCCCTCCTCCCGGGAAAGCATTGGCTTTCGATCGCGCCGCCGCCATATGCCCGCCATGGCCACCACCGCCGCCGAAGCGCCCGCGCAGCGCGCTCCCCGCCCCCTCGCCTTGTCGAACTGGCTGATCGCCGTCGCGGCGCTCGTCTTTGCCATGGTGGTGGTCGGCGGAATCACCCGCCTCACCGAGTCGGGCCTCTCCATCGTTCGGTGGGAGCCGATCTCCGGCATCCTTCCGCCGCTCGGCGACTCGCGGTGGCAGGCGGAGTTCGCCGCCTATCGCGAGAGCCCGCAATATCAGCTCGTCAACGCCGGAATGAGCCTCGCCGAGTTCAAGTCGATCTTCTTCTGGGAATATGTCCATCGCCTGCTCGGGCGGGTGATCGGAATCGCCTTTGCCCTTCCCCTCCTCTGGTTTGCGATTCGACGGGCGATCCCGAGCGGCTACGGCTGGAAGCTGGGCGCGATCCTCGCTCTGGGCGGGCTTCAGGGGGCGATCGGCTGGTGGATGGTCGCTTCCGGCCTGGTCGACCGGCCCGACGTCAGCCACATCCGGCTGGCCATCCACCTGCTGACCGCGCTGACCATCTTCGCCGCCTGCCTGTGGGTGGCGCTCGACCTCCGACGCCTCGCCGCCGATCCCGCCGCGGCTCCGGCGCGCCTCCCCACCGCCGGGATCTGGGCGCTTTGCCTGCTCCTCCTCCAGCTGATGTTCGGAGCCTATGTCGCCGGCCTCGACGCCGGCTTCGCCTACAATAGCTGGCCGAAGATGGGCGCCGAATGGTTCCCCTCCGGAGCGCCGATGCTGGAGCCCTTCTTGCGCAACTTCGTCGACAATCCGATCATGGTCCAGTTCGTCCACCGCTGGCTCGCCTGGGCGGTCGCGGGGGCGGTCATCCTCCTCTCCGCCGCGGCCTGGGAGCGGGGCCACCGGCTTCACGCCGCCGCGCCCGTCCTCGCCGTGACTCTCCAGATCTCGCTGGGAATCGCCACCCTCCTCTCCGGAGTCGAGATTCAGCTCGCCGCCGCGCACCAGGCGATGGCCGTCCTCCTCCTCGCCGCGATCCTCGCGACGTCGCACCGGCTGGGCGAGCGCCGGGCGTGACGGATATCGTCACCGTCTACGCGACCTTCCCGGACTTGGCCGAGGCCGAGCGGATCGCCCGGCTGCTGGTCGAGGAACGGCTCGCCGCCTGCGCCAACATCCTCGGCCCCTGCCGGTCGATCTACCGCTGGCAAGGCCGGATCGAGGAGGCAAGCGAGACCGCCGTCCTGTTCAAGGCGCGGGCCGCCGATCGCGCGATCCTGATCGCCCGCCTCGCCGAGCTTCATCCCTACGAGGTGCCGGCGGCGGTGGCCTGGCCGATCGCCGAGGCGCTCCCCGCTTATGCCCGATGGGTCGCCGACGAGACTGGCAGGTAATATAATACCTCCCGGCAAAAGCCCGCTTTTGCTTGACTTCCGGGGCCCCGGCTGTCATTCGCCCACTGTCTGAGCCGCCCCTCGCGGGTTCCCATGGAAGTACGACTTTCCTGGAATCCCCTCGCCGGGCGGCTTGCGCGTTTTAAAGAGATCGAACCCCCTAGGGAGATTCAGGCCATGAAGGCGCTGATGAAGACGACCAAGTCGGCCAAGCCGGCCGAGGTCGAGAAGAAGTGGCATCTGATCGATGCCGACGGGCTGGTCGTCGGGCGTCTCGCCTCGATCGTCGCCAACATCCTGCGCGGCAAGCACAAGCCGAGCTACACCCCGCACGTCGACTGCGGCGACCATGTCGTCATCGTCAACGCCGACAAGGTCCGCTTCACCGGCAAGAAGCTTCAGGACAAGGTCTATTACCGCCACACCGGCTATGCGGGCGGGATCAAGAGCGTCACCGCGGGCAAGGTGCTCGAGGGCCGCTTCCCGGAGCGCGTGCTCGAAAAGGCGGTCGAGCGGATGATCCCGCGCGGGCCGCTGGGCCGCGACCAGATGCGCGCCCTTCATCTCTATGCCGGGACCGAGCATCCGCACGGCGGCCAGAGCCCGGAGCTCCTCGACGTCGCGGGCATGAACCGCAAGAACAAGGTGGGCCAGTAATGTCCGACAATCGCCAGTCCCTTTCCGATCTCGCCGCTTTGACCGGCGCCGCCGTCGCTCCGCCGCCGGCCGCCGAGACTCCCGCCGAGGCCGCCGAGGCTCCCGCCGCGGCCGCCGAGGACGCCGACAATTCGCAGGGCGTCGCCACCCAGGGCCCGCAGATCCAGGCCGTCCTGCGCGAGCAGCAGCTCGACAAGCAGGGCCGCGCCTACGCCACCGGCCGCCGCAAGGACGCGGTCGCCCGGGTCTGGCTGAAGCCCGGCTCCGGCAAGATCATCGTCAACGGCCGCGACCAGGAGGTCTATTTCGCCCGCCCGACGCTTCGCCTGATCATCAACCAGGTGTTCGACGTCACCGACCGCCGCGGCCAGTATGACGTCGTCGCGACGGTCAAGGGCGGCGGCCTCTCCGGCCAGGCCGGCGCCGTCCGCCACGGAATCTCCACCGCCCTCACCCGCTACGAGCCGACGCTCCGCAGCGCGGTGAAGCGCGAGGGCTTCCTCACCCGCGATCCGCGCGTCGTCGAGCGCAAGAAGTACGGCAAGGCCAAGGCCCGCCGCAGTTTCCAGTTCTCGAAGCGCTAAGGGGATCGACCCGAACTACTTCGGGTTGGGCTGGAATGAAGACAGGGCGGTCCGGCGACGGGCCGCCTTTTCTTTTGCGAAGCGCCCCCACCGTCGCCCCAGCGAAGGCTGGGGCCCCGGCGGGTGAAGAACGCGGGCGGCCGTAAAGCGCGCGGGTTCGACCTCCGGCGCCCTTCACCCCCTGGGGTCCCAGCCTTCGCTGGGACGACGAGCCTGTTCCGCCCCCCACCGTCGCCCCAGCGAAGGCTGGGGCCCCAGCGGGTGAAGAACACATACGGCTGTAAAGCGCGGGCTCAGACCTCCGGCGCCCTTCACCCCCTGGGGTCCCAGCCTTCGCTGGGACGACGGTAGGGGCTCAGCCGTCGATCGCCGCGATTCGGTCGAACAGGTCCTCCCAGGCCGGGTTGTGCTCCTGGATCAGCCGCAGCTTCCACACGCGAAGCCACGCCTTGATCGCCTTCTCCCGGCGGATCGCCTCGTCAATCGAGCCGTGCGCCTCGACATGGACGAGCCGCCGGCAATGATATTTGCGGCTGTGCTTGCCGCCCTCTCCGGCCCGATGCCGGGCTATGCGCCGGACGAGGTCGGCCGTCACTCCGACGTAGAGCGCGCCATGCGGCTTGTTGCAAAGGATGTACACCCACCCGCCGGCCATGTCCGGATGCTGCCGACGACCCAGCGAAAACACAAGAGTCCAAGTCGCCGCCCCACCATAACCGTCGCCCCAGCGAAGGCTGGGGCCCCAGCGGGTGAAGAACGCGGGCGGCCGTGAAAGGCGCGGGCCCAGCCTCGGAGCCTTTCACCCCCCGGGGTCCCAGCCTTCGCTGGGACGACGAGCCCGCCCCGTCGCCCCCCCCACCGTCGCCCCAGCGAAGGCTGGGGCCCCAGCGGGTGAAGAACCCCGGCGGCCGTGAAAGGCGCGGGCCGAACCTCGGCGCCTTTCACCCCCCGGGGTCCCAGCCTTCGCTGGGACGACGAGCTTTCGCCCGTCCCCCCCACCGGACCTCACCCGTCGATCGTCGCCATTCCGCGCTCGTGGTAGCGGGCACCCGAGGCCGCGCCCGGCGGGAGGATGCGGTCGATCCGCCGCAGGTCCTCTTCGCTCAAGGACACGCCCAGGGCGCCGAGATTCTGCTCGAGGTAGCGGCGCCGCTTGGTGCCGGGGATCGGAACCACGTCTTCGCCGCGCGCCAGGACCCAGGCGATGGCGAGCTGGGCGGCGGTGCAGCCTTTTTCCTCCGCCATCGCCTCGATCTCCGCGACGAGGTCGAGGTTCCGTCGGAAATTCTCGCCGGCGAAGCGGGGGTGGATCCGGCGGGCGTCGTCCTCGGGAAAATCGTCCGGGCTCCTGAACTGGCCGGTGAGGAAGCCGCGGCCGAGCGGGCTGTAGGCGACGAAGCCGATGCCGAGGGCGCGCACGGTGGGGAGGATCTCCTCCTCCACGTCCCGGCTCCACAGCGAATATTCGGTCTGGAGCGCGGCGATCGGATGCGTGGCGTGGGCGCGCCGAATGGTCGCCGGCGCCGCCTCGCTAAGGCCGAGGAAGCGGACTTTCCCCGCCTCGACCAGCCCGGCCATCGCGCCCACCGTCTCCTCGATCGGAACGTCGGGATCGACGCGGTGCTGGTAATAAAGGTCGATCGTCTCGACTCCGAGCCGCCTTAGGCTCGCCTCGCAGGCGGAGCGGACGTAATCGGGCCGGCCGCATACCCCCCCGAAGCTTCCGTCGGCGCCGCGCACGTTGCCGAACTTGGTGGCCAGGAAGACCCGGTCGCGGCGCCCGGCGATGGCGCGTCCGACCAGTTCCTCGTTGCGCCCGACGCCGTACATGTCGGCCGTGTCGAGGAAGTCGACGCCCCGCTCGATCGCCTCCTGGATCGTGGCGACGGATTCCGCCTCGTCGGTCTCGCCGTAGAATTCCGACATCCCCATGCAGCCGAGCCCGATCGCCGATACTTCCGGTCCGTCCTTGCCCAGCCGCCGCCTCGCCATCGCCATCGCCGTTCCTCCTTGCTTCGGGGCCCGCCTGCCGCGCGCCGCCGCCAATGTCGAGTGGCAGACAGACAAGCCGTTACGGCTTTGATACAAACCTCGTTCCGGGGAAAGCCGCTCCGGGAGAGGGCGGCACGAGTAGCGGGGTGGAAGCGTGCCGAAATCCTTGACGGAAGCGGGGGCCGCCGGCCTGTCCCGGTTCCCGCTCCATTTCAGCAGCAACCGCCTGCTTTCCACCTTCTCGCCCGCCGACCGGAAGATGATCGAGGGCGCCGCGACCGCCGTCCAGCTGCAGCGCGGCGAGGTGTTGTTCGACTCCGGCGGCGACGTGCCGTCCACCCATTTCCCGGCCGCGGGCACCGTCGTCGCGATCCTCGTCAGCCTGTTCGACGGCCGTACCGTCGAGGTGGCGACGATCGGCAAGGAAGGCGCGGTCGGCGGGATCGTCAGCGGCGGCCAGGCTCCGGCCTTCGCCCGCGCCATCGTCCAGATCGGCGGCGCCGCGCTCAAGGTCGACCTGAAGGCGATCGAGGACGCCAAGCTTCGCTCCTCCCACATACGCGACCTTTTCAGCCGTTATTCCGACGCCCTCCTCGCCCAGGTGATGCAGTCCGTCGCCTGCAACGCCTTCCATCCGATCGAGGCGCGCTGCTGCCGCTGGCTGCTCACCGCCCAGGATCGGGCCGGCGGCGACGACATCCCGCTCACCCAGGAATATCTCGCCGAGATGCTCGGAGTGCAGCGGACGACGGTCAGCGCCGTCGCCCGGGCGCTCCAGGAGCAGGGGCTGATCGGCTATCGGCGCGGCTCAATCCGGGTCCTCGACCGGGCCGCGCTCGAGGCGCGTTCGTGCGAATGCTACGGAGCGGTCGAGCGCCACTTCCGGCGGGTCATGCCGGAAGTGAGGCCGCAGAAGATCGCCGACCTCGGCGAGGGTCCGGCGTGAACGAAGAAGCGCTTCCGCGCGCCGAGTACGTCGTCGACGGCGCGGGGGAGGATGTCGACGTCTCCTCCATCCGGATGCTGGAGCTTCGCCACCGGATCAAGAACCTGCTCGGAATCGCCCAGGCGGTGGCGAACCAGACGTTGCGAAGCGGCCGCTCGATCGACGAGGCGCGGGTCGCGCTCGACGCTCGGCTCGGCGCCATGGGCCAGGCGGTGGACATGCTGCTCCAGACCGGCTGGACCGCGGCGGGCCTGCGCGACCTGATCGGCCGGGCGCTGATCGAGGGGGACCGGCGGGTCTCGGCGGAAGGGCCGGACGTGATGCTCGGAGCGGATGCCGCGATGGCGCTTACGCTCGTTTTCCACGAGCTTGAGAGCAACGCGATCAAATATGGCGCCCTCGCCCACTCCGACGGGCGGGTGGTCGTCGCCTGGACCCTCGAGCCCGGCTCGGGCGGCGAGCGGCTGAAGCTCGAATGGGCGGAGCATGACGGCCCGCCCTGCGTCCCGCCGTCCCGCAAGGGCTTCGGCTCGAGGATGATGGCGAAGCTGGTCGGCGGGCGGCTGCGCGGCTCGGCGGAAACCGAATATCGCCCCGATGGCCTGCGCTGGCGACTCACCGCCCCCCTCGCCGCTCTGGCGCCCTGAAAACCACCGCCGCCCCCCACCGTCGCCCCAGTGAAGGCTGGGGCCCCGGCGGGTGAAGAACCCCGGCGGCCGTGAAAGGCACGGGCCCAACCTCGGAGCCTTTCACCCCCTGGGGTCCCAGCCTCCGCTGGGACGACGAGCTTGGCCCGTCGCCCCCCACCGTCGCTGGGACGTGCGTTACTTGTCCGCCGCCTCCGGACCGTCTTTTTTACTTCACCCTTTCCACCGCCCCCTGAAGGGTTTAGCCTCCCGATTCGTGGGGACCGGGGGACAAATCAAAACGGCGTTGCGTGGGCTGCTTCCGGCCTTCCTCCTGCTCGTCCTCCTGCTTCGCGGCTTCGCCGTGCCCGGCTATATGGTCGGCGAAGGCGCCAACGGAGCCACCGCCCTCGTCCCCTGCCAGGCGGTCCAGCCGGCGCATCACGGATTGGGCGGCAAGCAGGGTCCGGCGCGCCATTCCGAAAGCCCCTGCCCGTTCGCCGCGCTCGCCGCCCCGGCCTTGCCGCCGGCGCCGCCGCTCCTCGCGGCGCGCGAGGCCGCGCCGGCGGCGCCCGCGCTCATCCCTCCGGCCGCCGAGGCGCGGCGGCCGCTTCCGGCTTCGCCGCCCCCGCCGTCCACCGGCCCTCCCACTTCCCACGCCTGACGCCGCCGGCGGGGCGCCGGTTCCTCTTCGTCAGAATCGTGGGAATTTCTCGTGGACATTCGATCCTGCGCGCCCGCCGCGGCGCGCCTCCTGCTCATCGCGTGCCTCGGCGCGCCCGCCGCCGCTCGCGCCGAAGGTGGCGAAGGCGACCCGATCATCGTCACCGGCTCGCGCGTCGCAAGCACGCCCGCCACCCAGGAAAGCGCCGAGGCGGCAAGGCTCGAGGAGACCACCGCGCTCCTCACCGCCGAGGACAGCCTGCGCTATCTGCCAAGCCTGCTGGTGCGCCGCCGCCATGTCGGCGACACCCAGGCGCCGCTCGCGACCCGAACCTCGGGCGTCGGAGCGAGCGCCCGGAGCCTCGTCTATGCCGACGGCGTTCTGCTCTCGGCGCTGATCGGCAACAACAACAGCAACGCCTCGCCGCGCTGGGGGATGGTCTCGCCCGAGGAGATCGAGCGGGTCGACGTGCTCTACGGCCCCTTCTCGGCCGCCTATCCCGGCAATTCGATCGGCGCCGTCGTCAACATCGAGACCCGGCTTCCCGAGCGGTTCGAAGGCTCGGTGAGCAGCGCCGCGAGCATCCAGAGCTTCGACCAATATGGCACTCACGGCACCTATCCCGCCTATCAGCTCGGAGCGACGGCGGGAGACCGGAGCGGCCGCTTCGCCTGGTTCGCGAGCGCCAACCATCTCTCCAGCCGGAGCCAGCCGCTCGCCTTCGTCACGGTCGCCCAGCCGGCCGCGGCCGGAACGCGGGGAACGCCCGTCACCGGCGCCTATTCCGACCGCAACCGGGCGGGAGCGCCGATCTTCGTCCTCGGCGCCGGAGGCTTGGAGGACCAGCGGCAGGACAATCTCAAGCTCAGGCTCGCCTTCGACCTGTCTCCCGCGCTCAAGCTCGGCTTGCGAAGCGGCCTGTTCCTGAACTCGACCCGGGCCGACGCCCGCACCTGGCTGAGCGGCGACACCTATGCCGGGTCGCTCAACATCGGCGGCAAGCCGGTCACCGTGCCGGCGAGCGCCTTTTCGAACAACGTCTACCGGCTCGACGAGCGGCACTGGATGCACGCGCTCACCGCCGAAGGGCGCCTGGGAGGCTTTGCCTGGAACGCGGTGGCGAGCCTCTACGACTTCGCGAAGGACGTTCAGCGAATCCCGTCCGCGGCGCTCCCCGCCGCGCGCTCGGGCGGAGCCGGATCGATCCTCGACCTGGGGGGAACCGGCTGGCGGACGCTCGACGTCCAGCTTCGCCGCGGCGGCCTTGGCGTCGGCGCCCATTACGACCGCTTCCAGCTCGAGAGCCGGCGCTACTCGACCGGCGACTGGCTGCACGGCGATCGCGGTCCGCTCGTCCAGGCGTCGCGGGGCAAGACCCGAACCGCGGCCGTCTGGGCTCAGGACGCCCTCGCCCTCGCGCCTTCGCTGACCCTTACCCTGGGCGCGCGCTACGAATGGTGGCGCGCCTATGACGGCTTGAACTTCTCGCTCGCCCCGCCGCTGACCGCGAGCCAGCCGCGGCTGAGCCGCTCCGCCGCGTCGCCCAAGGCGACCCTGCGCTGGCTTCCCGCCCAGCATTGGAGCGTCGCTCTGTCCGCCGGCCAGGCCTGGCGCTTCCCGACCGTCTCCGAGCTTTACCAGGCGATCGCGACCGGCCCGACCCTTACCGTTCCCGATCCCGACCTTCGGCCCGAGCGGGCGCGGTCGGAGGAGCTTGCCGTGGCCTGGTCGAATCCGGCGGGGCACGTCCGCCTGTCGCTGTTCAACGAGGCGATCGCCGACGCCCTCATCTCGCAGACCGCGCCGCTCGTCGCCGGGTCGGGGACCCTCTTCAGCTTCGTCCAGAACGTCCCGCGGGTGCGAACCCGGGGAGTCGAGCTCGCCTTCGACCGGCGGCTCGGCGCCTTCGACCTGTCGGGAAGCGCCACCTTGGCCGACCCGAAGGTGGTCCGCGACCCCGCCTTCCCGGCGGCCGAGGGCAAGGACCTCCCCCAGGTGCCGCGGCGCCGCGCGACCCTGGTCGCGACCTGGCACCCGGACGACAAGACCAGCCTGACCCTGGCCGGCCGCTACGCCAGCCGGTCCTTCGCGACGATCGACAATTCGGACCCCGTCACCCACACCTACCAGGGCTTCGAAAGCTATCTGGTGGTCGATGCCCGAGCCAATTTCCGGGTTGGCCCGCATTGGGACCTCGCCGTCGGCGTCGAGAATCTGGGCAACGAGAAATACTACATCTTCCACCCCTTCCCGCAGCGCACCTTCACGGCGGAGGTGACCTACCGGTGGTGACCGTCGCCCGAGCGAAGGCCAGGGCCCCAGGGGGTGAAGAAGGCCGAGCCTTTCCCGCCGGGGTCCCAGCCTTCGGCGGGACGGCGAGCCTTCACTTCTTCCCCAGCACCCCCAGCGCCGCCGTCACCATCGCCTCCGTCGCGGTCTCGATCGTCGGCTCGGCGTCGGGCGCCCAATAGGGGCTGTGCAGCGAGGGGAGCTTGGTCGGGTCGCCGGCGGCGGCGTCCCACTTCGCCTTCGGAACGCCGCCGACCCAGAAGATGAAGCTCTGGGTGGACTTGTCGGCCAGCCAGAAGCGGCTGAAATCCTCGCCCGCCATCGTCGCCGGCATCTTCCTCACCCGCTCGGCGCCGAAGCGGCGGGTCAGCGCGGCGACGCTGCTGCCGGTCAGCGCCTCGGTGTTGAAGGTCGCGGGCGTGTAGATATTCTCGACGTTGAGCTTCACCTCCGGCATCCGGTCGTCCGGGATCCCGGCGGCGATCGCCTCGCCGCGCACGATCCGGGAAATGCCGTCGAGCAGCAGCTTGCGGGTCTCGTCCGTGTAGCTTCGCACCGTCAGGAGCAGCTTCGCCTCGTCGGAGATGACGTTGTGCTTGGCCCCGGCGTGGAAGCTTCCCACCGTCACCACCGCCGGCTGCTGCGGATCGTTCTCGCGGCTGACCAGGGTCTGGAGCGCCATCACGATCCGGCTGGCGAGGACGATCGGGTCCTTGGTCGCCTGCGGATAGGCGCCGTGGCCGCCGATCCCATGAACCGTGATATCCACGCTGTCGACATTGGCCAGCGCAAAGCCCGGCGTATAGCCGACCATTCCGGCGGGGAGCGCGGCGCTGTCGTGAAAGGCGATGACGTGGCTGGGCTTGGGGAATCGGGTGAAGAGCCCGTCCTCGAGCATCGCCTTGGCGCCCTGCCCGGTCTCCTCGCCCGGCTGGCCGATCATGATCAGGGTGCCGCGCCATTGCCCCTTCATCGCGGCCATCCGGCGCGCGGTTCCGATCCAGCTCGTCATGTGGGTGTCGTGGCCGCAGGCGTGCATGATCCCGCTCTCCACGCCGGCGAGGCTCGTGCCCCGCCTGGTGCTGGCGAACGGAAGCCCGGTCTGCTCGACCACCGGAAGCGCGTCCATGTCGGCGCGAAGCAGGAGCACCGGCCCCGGCCCGTTGCGCATCACCGCCACCACGCCCGTTCTGCCGACCCCCTCGGTCACCTCGAAGCCGAGCTTGCGCGCCTCGGCGGCGAGGGTCCCCGCCGAACGCTTCTCCTGCATCGAAAGCTCGGGGTTGGAATGGAGGTCGCGGTAGATCGCCATCAGCGACGGCATGTCCGCCCGAACCGCCTCGGAAAGCGGATCGGCGGCGGCGGGCGAGGCGGCGGCGATCGCGATCAGCGGCAGCGCGAGGAGCAGGGAACGGCGCATTCTGGCCCTTTCAGCTGGCGGGGACGAGCTCGACGACGTCGGTCAGCGATTCGAAATGCGGGGAGGGAAAGGCGATCCGCCAGCGCCGCGCGCCGATCCGCTCGACGATCCCGGCCATGTCGCGCTCCTGGTCGTGGCCGTAGCGAAGAGTCCCCTGCTCGTCGCCGAGCTGGAGCGTTCCCAGGAAGATCATCCGGCGCGCCGTATCGGGGAAGATCCGGCCGATCGGCCGCTGCGATCCGGTGAGCTTCGTGAACGCGAATCCGCCTTCTCCGGCCGGGTCGATCCGGCAGCGGAAGGCGGGGTAGGAGACCCAGGGTAAAGCGCCGCCCGGCGGCGTTCCGAGCTTGATGGTGCGGCAGCGATATTCTCCCGCCGCGAGCCCGACCGGCGCCACCGCCGAGTCTGGATCGACGAGAGCCCCCTCGGCCGCGATGTCTCCGCCATGGCCGCCGGCGCGGGCCTGGCCGAGCGCCTTGACCCAGGAGTCGCGCCAGCCGCGCAGTCGAAGCCGGTCCGGCGCCGACGCCACCGTCCGCCATCCCCCGGTCGCCTCCGGCACCGCCGCCGCCGGCCCCACCGGCTGAGCCGCGCAGGCGGAAGCGGCAAGGGCGAGTATGGCGATCGAAATCCCTCTCCCCGGCGGGGAGAGGATAGGGTGAGGGGGCTCGGCGTCGGAGGTCTTGCTTCGGATGCCGAACCCCCTCACCCCAACCCTCGTCCCCCTGGGGAGAGGGAGCCTGCGCGCCTCTCGCCGATCCATCCTATCGCCGCCTCTGGATCATCGCCGCCGCCGATCCGCCGCCCGACTTGAGCACGTTGCGGCGGAACAGGGTCGCGGCGAGGGCGACCGTCAGCCACACCCAGAAAGCCTGCCAGAGCAGAGCGACGAGATGCGGCCAAAGCTCCGGGGTCTGAGCCGCGCGGGCGACCATCGCCATCGGCGAGCTGAACGGGAAGATCGCGGCGAGGATCCCGAGCAGGCTGTTGAACGGCCCGACCGACATCGAGGCGAACAGGAAGACCAGCATCTGCCCCACCGTCACCGGCATCGACAAGGTCTGCACCTCGCGAACCGAATTGGCCTGGCTTCCGATCCCGAGGAACAGGGCTCCCAGCAGCATGTAGTTCGCGCTGTAGTAGAGAAGCACGAGGATCACGAACAAAGGCCAGCCGACCGCCGGCTCCGGCATCCCGGCCGATTGCCCGGACCAGAGCAGGATCGCGACCACCGCCCCCGTCACCCACACCGCGATCCCGACCAGCGAAACGCCGAGCATCGCGATCAGCTTGCCGATGAAGATCGAATCGATCGGCAGAGCGGCGGCGAGCACCTCGATGATCTTGTTCGATTTCTCCTCGAGCAGGTTGGACAGAAGCATGCCCGAGAGCAGCACGGTCAGCATGAAGAGCAGGAACTGGCCGCCGCGCGCGGTGATCGCCCGGGTGGTGGCGAGCGCCCCTTCCGACCCCTCCACCTCGACGATCGAAACCTTGACCGGCGCCGCCGTCCGCCCGGCCGCCGCGGAGTCGCGCTGCTGGCGGGCTTCGTCGAGGATCAGCGCCATCTGCTTGCCGGTGCTTCCGTCCTTCTCGATCGCGCCGGTCAGGACGGGGCGGTCGATCCCGCCGGTGAGCACGGCGAGGATCCGCTTGCCGGGGCTCGCGAGCAGGTCGTGGACCTGCGTCGCCGCGTCGTAGTCGGGATCCTCCCGCACGAGGTCCGGAAGCCGTCGCTCGCCGAACGCCGGATTGAGCCGCGCCTGGGCGGCGGCGATCGGAGCGAAGTCGGCCGGCGAGGCGACCACCGCGACGGTGGCGTGGATGTCCTGGCGCGCCATCCGCTCGCTGACCGAGCCGAACATCACCGAAATCCCGATGATGAGCAAAGGCCCGAGCAGGAAGAACAGGAAGGTGCGCGACCAGACGGTCGCGACGAAATCGCGGCGGGCGATGACCAGGGCGGCCTGGAGGGAGCCCATCATGCCGCCACCGCCGCGCCGGCGCTGTCGGCAAGGTCGCGCGCCGCCTGCTCGCCGGCGATCGCGACGAAGGCGTCGTGAAGCCCGGGCCGCTCGATCGATAGCTCCTCAATCCCCGCTTCGCCGTCGATCAGGGCTCGGAGCAAAGGCTCGACCCCCGACGCGGGAAGGTCGAACAGCCACACACCCTCCTCGCGAGCCGTCTCGCGAGGAAGCGCCTGGCGCCACGGCCCGTCCTCGGCCCGGGTGCGCAGCCGCACCCGCGGCCTAAGCCGGTTGCGCGCTTCGTCGACGATTCCTTCGAAGCGCACCTGGCCTCCGGCGATGATCGCGATCCGCTCGCAAAGCCTTTCGGCATGGGCGATGACGTGGGTGGAGAAGATGATCGTCGCTCCGCCCGCCGCCTCCTCGCGGATCATCGTCTCGAGCCGGCCCTGGTTGATCGCGTCGAGCCCCGAGAAAGGCTCGTCGAGCACGATCAGCTTGGGGCGGTGGACGATCGTCCCGAACAGCTGCACGGTCTGCGCCATGCCCTTCGAAAGGCTCCGGATCGGCTTGTCGATATAGTCGCCCAGCCCGTTGTCGCGGAGCATCCCTTCCGCCCGCGCCCGGCCGACGGCGAGCGGAAGGCCGCGAAGCGCGCCCATGAAGGCGATCGCGTCGCGAGTCTTCATCGCCGGATAGAGCCCCCGCTCCTCGGGGAGATAGCCGACCTGCGACGCCGCCTCGAGCGGCCGCTCATGCCCGAGCAGGCGGCGCTCGCCGCGGTCGGGGTCGATGATCCCGAGCAGCATTCGGAGCGTCGTCGTCTTGCCGGCGCCGTTCGGGCCGAGGATCCCGTAGATCGTCCCCTCCGGCACGGAGATGTCGATGCCGCCGACCGCGGTCTTGCCGTCGAAGGCCTTGAACAGGCCCCGAGCCTCGATTGCCAAGCCGTTCGGCACGATCGCCAAATCCCCTTTTTTCCGGGGGATGTGGTAGCGAGCGATGATGACCTTGAGCAAGCCCGGACTGCGCGAAAAGCTGGCGGCGAAAGCCGACGAGCTCGGCTTCTGCGCCTTCGGCATCGCTCCGGCCGACTCCGCCCCGAAATCGGGCGAGCGGCTTCGCGCCTGGCTCGCCGAAGGCTGCCACGGCGATATGCTGTGGATGGCCGAGACCGCCGACCGCCGCGCCTCTCCGGCCGGACTGTGGCCCGAGGTGCGCTCGGTTATCGCCTTGGGCATGAGCTACGCCCCAGCCGCCGATCCCCTGGCCCTGGCCGGCCGGCCGGAGCTTGGCCGGATCTCGGTCTACGCCCAGGGCGGGGATTATCACGACGTCGTCAAGAAGGCGCTGAAGGCCCTGGCCCGCTGGCTGGTCGAGGAGGCGGGGTGCGATCTCAAGGTGTTCGTCGACACCGCGCCGGTGATGGAGAAGCCGCTCGCCGCCGCCGCCGGGCTCGGCTGGCAGGGCAAGCATACCAACCTGGTCAGCCGCAAGGACGGAAGCTGGCTGTTCCTCGGAGCGATCTACACCACCCTCGCGCTGGAGGAGACGGCGCCGCCCCATCCCGTCCATTGCGGAAGCTGCACCGCCTGCCTCGACGCCTGCCCTACCGGCGCCTTCCCGGCTCCTTTCCGGCTCGATGCGCGGCGCTGCATCTCCTATCTCACCATCGAGCATAAGGGGCCGATCCCCTTCGAGCTTCGCGAGGCGATCGGCAACCGCATCTACGGCTGCGACGACTGCCTCGCGGTCTGTCCGTGGAACCGCTTCGCCGACACGGCGCGGCGCAACCAGGCGTTCCTTCCCCGAGCCGAGCTCGCCGCGCCCGCCCTCGCCGACCTCCTCGTCCTCGACGACGCGGCCTTCCGCCAGGTCTTCGCCGGCTCGCCGATCAAACGCATCGGCCGCAACCGGATGGTCCGCAACGCCGCCGTCGCCGCCGGCAACAGCGGACGGCCCGAGCTTGCGCCGGCGCTGGAGCCGCTGACCCGCGACGAGGACCCGGTCGTCGCCGAAGCCGCCGCCTGGGCGCTCGCCAGGCTGGCCTCCGCGCCCGCCGCGGGCGAGCCCCAGTAACACGGGCCGCCTGTTCCCCGGCGAAGGCCGGGCCCAGCGGAACCGCCGAGCGATCTGGATCCCGGCCTTCGCCGGGACGCGATCCCCGCGCGCCGACGCGCGCCGAGGGCGGACGAAATGTCCGCAAAGCGCCCGAAGATTGCGGACAAAGGTCGTGGCGGGACCGGCGGGGCTGGAGCATTCGGACCGGGTGGAGGCGGCCGCCGGGGAAGCGGCCATCCGGCAATGGAGGGGATGAAATGGCAACTCTGGCGACCCAGGCGGCTCCGGCTCGCGCCAATGCGGAGGAGCGCTTCTTCATGACGGCGGCCCTCGCCATGGCGGGGGTGGTGATCGCCGGCTTCTCGCTCAACGCCCTGATGGGGCGGTCGAGCTTCTCGGCGCCTCTGCCGGTTCACATCCACGCCCTGCTCTTCATGGGCTGGATGAGCCTCTACGTCGTCCAGAACGCCCTGGTCGCGACCGGCAATGTCGGAGTCCACAAGCGGCTCGGCTGGCTCTCCGCCTTCTGGATCCCGGCGATGATCGCCGCCGCCTTGTTCGTCATCGTCGGGATGGTGCGGCGCGGCACCGTGCCCTTCTTCTTCGCGCCCATCCATTTCCTAAGCTTCGACACGATGATCCTGGCGAGCTTCGCCGGACTCGCCGGAACCGCGATCCGGCTTCGCCGCCGGACCGACTGGCACCGCCGGCTGATGTTCTGCGCGATGGCCGCCCTCACCGGCCCGGGCTTCGGCCGCTTGCTGCCGATGCCGCTGCTCATCCCCTATGCCGCGGAGACGGCGGTGGCGGCCTCGCTCATCTTCCCGGCCTGGGGGATCCTTTCCGACCGCCGCCGCCTCGGCCGGATCCATGCCGCCTGGTGGTGGGGCCTCGCCGCCATAATCGGCGGCCAGCTGCTCGCCGAGCTCGTCTCCCACACCGCGCTCGGCCTGTCGCTCTACTCGTGGGTCGCCGCCGGCTCCCCGGGCGCCCTCATCTCCCCCACCGCCTTTCCGGCGCCGCCCCTCGCCTGAGCGGGAAGCAGCTTCGGGTTGCGCAGCAACGCCGCCGAGAAGAGGGCGACGAGCAGGCCGACCGGGAATATCTCGGCGAAGGTCATCGGGATGCGGAAGAGCGGGTTGCGGTAGGACAGGGCTAGGCCGCGCAGCTCGGCGGCTTTCTGGTCGATCGCCGCCTGCGCCGCACCTTGGGCGCGCATGTTCTTGAGGATGGTGGCCGAATATTCCGCCATGAAGTCCTTGCCCGAAAGGGCCAGGTACAGCTCCCAGCCAAGCGCATAGATCACCCCCGCCACCAGGGCGATGGCGAGGCCGACTCCGAAGGCACGGCCGAAGCGGATCGTTCCGCCGCGTTCGACGTCGCGATAGCGCTTCACGCCCACGAAGATCAGCGACAGGCCGGCCAGCATGACGAGATAGCCGAACCACAAGGAATTGGTGTGGTTGGTCATGTCGAGTGCGATCGTCGCGCTGATGATCGCGGCGACGGCGGCCCCGGCGAGCGCTCCGTAGACGAGTGCGTATCTCATGTGCGTCTCTCCCCCTTGATCCGTCCGGTTCAGGCCTTCGGCTAAACCGCGGCTTCGCCTTCGCCTATCGCCCGAACGGGTGATTTCGGGTGATTTTACCGGCTTCTCACGGGATCAGAGCCAGCATTCGCGCCTTCTCGATCGCCTGCACCCGGCGCTCCACCGCGAGCTTGTCGTAGACCCGGGCGAGATGGGTCTTCACCGTGTTGGGCGAGATGGCGAGGGTCCGCGCCAGCTCCTTGTTCGACTGTCCGGAGGCGAGCAGCGCCAGTATCTCGCATTCGCGCGGGCTCAGTCCGAGCGAGCGGATCGCCGCCTCGTTGCGCGTGAAGCCGCCGCCCGCCGCCGGCGCCCGGGTCAGCCTTCGTCCCGCCCACGCGCCAAGCGCAAGGAACCCGGCCGCGATCAAGGCGAGAGGGATTTCCGGCGAGACGAGACTCACAGCGTAGCGGTACTGAAGCCATCGCACCGCCGCGCCGGCGAGCGCCAAGGCCAGCCCATAGAGGAATATCGTCCTCGTCATCGCGCCGAGGCTGCCAGAAAGGCGGCGGAGAAACCAGCTTCACCGATCTTAACCGTCGTCCCAGCGAAGGCTCGGACCTCAGGGGGTGAAAACCACCCCCTCCTACCGCCCGGCGTTGGCGATCAGCGCCACTTCGCTGGCGCTGCCCTTCGGGGTCACGATCAGATAATAAGCGCTTTCGCCCTTCGACCCGGCGAGGACATGGTCGGCGCCGCGGGCCTGCTCGTCGGCGGAATAGCCGGCCTGGACCGCCTGGTCGCGATACCAGCCGACCACCCGCCGCCAGTCCGCGCCCGCGGTGAAGGTCACCGCCCGCATCCGGCAGACTCCGCGGTCGTAGCCCGCCGCGTCGGTCACCCGCCCGCCCGGGAAGACCGGGAAAGCCGCCGGCAGCCGGTTCGCCCAGCCGGCATTATAATCGAACGGTCCGTTGAGCGCGCAGCCGCCGGGTCCCGTCGCCGCGGCGGCGGCCTGGACCTCTCCGCTTCCAGCCGGCGCCGCCGCCGCGGGCGTCTGGCCGCCGGCTTGGGCGGCCGCCGGTGCCGGCGCGGGCGCGGGATATTGCGCCTGGGTCGGAGTCGGCGGGGTTTTCACCGCGTTCCGGTTGGACTGGTTGGCGAGCTCCGGATCCACCGCGATCTGGTCGGCGAGCGCGCTGGTCAGCGCCGGGTCGACGTCGTTGCCGACCAGCTGGCTGTCGAGCGCGGCGAGATTATTGCCCTCGCCGCGGTCGCTCCGGTCGCAGCCGGCGATCGCGGCGGCCGCGACGGCCAGGGTCAGCAAGGCGTGGGTTCGTCTCATCACGCCCTTATGCCGCATCCGCCCGGCCAAGGGGTAACCAGGGCTGGTTAACGCCCCCCTTCGCGGCGCTGTGTCTCGTCCCGGGACTGCCACCAGGCGAAGGTTTCCGCCTGCACCGAAGCGACGAAGCGCCGCGCTTGTGGCCCTTCCCAAGGACCCTCATAGCCCCGCGAACGCGCCCCTCCGGCCACCCACCAGCCCTGGCCCGGAAGCCCGTCGCTCTGCCGGACGACCAGAACCGCCAGCTCCGGCTCGCCGAGCCGCGCCCCGGCCTCGTCCACCGCTCCGAGGAGGACGCACAGCGCCCGCATCTTGGGACGCGAGAAGCCGTAGCCGAGCCGGCCGAGCAGCTCGCCATAGCTCAAGGCCACGCCCGCCTTCGCCGCGGCGACGAGGTGGAGCCGCACCTCCTCGGGCTCGGCGAGCGCGGGCATGGCGCCGCGGCTTCAGTCGTGATGGTGGACGCGCAGCCGGCCTTCCGTGCCGCCGCCGCGGCCGGCGCCGATCCGCACCTGGAAGGGATGGCGGTCGCGCCGCTGCATGCCGGTGAAGACGAAGTCGCCCTTGTCGCGCGATTCGCCGGTCAGCCTGAAGCCGTCCCGCCGCGCCGGATCGCGGTACCAGGCGGCGACCTGCTCCGGCGGATCGGCGGTCTTGAAGCGCATCTCGACGTCGGTATCGCCGCCCTTGCCCGTCTCGCCCGCCGCGATCGCCATCCCCGCCAGCGTCGCGTTGGGGTAGAGCACCTTGCTGTCCCGGCCGGTCTTCGCCTCGCCGGTCAGCTCCTTGGGAAGGCTGATGGCGAGATCGAGGCCCGGCGCCTTGATCGAGATCTTGCCCTCCTGCGCCTGCCCCTCGGCGGAGACCGGCCCGCCGGCGCCCTCGTCCCCGGCCCTTTTGTGCTTCGAGCAGCCGGAGGCGAGGCTCAGCGCCACGGCCAGGGATGCAAGGGAAGCGGCTTTGAGGCCCGCCATGATCGATTCCTCTCGCCGCCACGATAGCGCGATGCGCGCCCGCCGCAACGCTTGTGGAGCGCTCCGCCGTCCCGGCCATTGCCGGTTGCGATTCGAAACCCTAATGCGCCGCCGGTGAACGAAGTCTCCCCGAAAAGCGCCCGCGGCGGGCTCCTCCTCGGCCTTTCCGCCTACGCGCTGTGGGGCGTCCTCCCGCTCTACTTCAAGGCGCTCGCCTCGGTCCCGCCGACCCAGATCGTCGCCCACCGGATCGTCTGGTCGCTTTTCTTCCTCGCCGCGCTCGCCGCCCTGTGGAGGCGCTGGTCGGCGATCGGCGCGGCTCTGCGCGTTCCCCGCCTCGCGCTGACCCTCGCCGTCACCGCCACCCTGATCGCGGTCAACTGGCTGGTCTACGTCTACGCGGTCGTCAGCGGCCATGTCCTCGAAGGAAGCCTCGGCTATTTCCTCAATCCGCTCGTCAACGTCCTCCTCGGAACCTTCTTCCTGAAGGAGCGGCTGACCCGCGCCCAGAAAGGCGCCTTCGCCCTGGCCGCCTGCGGAGTCGCCCTCCTCGCCCTCGACGCGAGCGGCGCGATCTGGATCAGCCTCGCCCTCGCGGGAAGCTTCGCCACCTACGGCTTCCTCCGCAAGGTCGCCCCCGTCGACGCCCTCGAAGGCCTGTCGGTCGAGACGATCTTCCTCACCCCGATCGCGCTCGCCTGGATCCTCTGGACCCAGCACCAGGGCACCGGCGCGTTCCTCGCCGGCCGGACCACCGACTTCCTCCTCATCGTCGGCGGCGCCCTCACCGCAACCCCGCTCCTGCTCTTCACCGCCGCCTCGAAGCGCCTGCCTTATTCGACTCTCGGCTTCCTCCAATATGTCGCGCCCTCGCTCCAGTTCCTGCTCGCGATCCTGGTCTTCGGAGAGCCGCTCACCTTCGCCCACATGCTCTGCTTCGGGGCGATCTGGGCGGCTCTGGCCGTGTTCGTCTTCGAAAGCGTCAGGACCGCCCGCGCCTCGGCGGCCACCGACGCTCTAGCCGCCCCCGCCGCAAGCCGCTAAGCAGCCCGCCATGTCCCGAGCCGCCCGCTTCCTCGTCCTTCCGCTGCTGCTCGCGCCGGCGGCCTGTTTGACCAAGATCGAGGTTCCGGACGAGATCTACTCGCCGTGCCGGGCGCTCGGCTCGAGCGACTGGAGCGCGCATGTCGAGACCTACCTCACGGCGCACAACCGGCCGGTCACCCGCCGTCACCTGATCGTCGACGGCAAGGTGACGGTGCCCGGCCCGGGCTATTCGGTCGCCCTCGATCTCGGCCCGCTCGAGCGCCTTCAGCCGCGCGTTCAGCAGGTGATCATCCGAACCACCGGCACGACCTCGGCCGGCGACGCTCCGACGATCGTCGCGGTCCGCGGAATCTTCCCGCCGCGCAAGAGATACGGCCCGATCCGGATCCGCTGCGGCGACGGGACTCTCGCCACCATCGCCGCCGTCGCCGACACCACCCGCGCCCGCTAGGCGAAGGCCGCCATCAGCGCCGGGCGGAGCACCATGACGATCCCGACGAGGCTCGCCGCCCAGACGGCGGTCCGAACATAAGGCACTCCGGCGGCGTAGAGCGGCAGGTAGATGATCCGCCCCACCAGCCAGAGGATGGCCCCGATCGCCGTCCAGCGGCTGGTCAGGTGGGCGGTCGACACGGTCAGCGCCGCCGCCGCGTAGAGCGGGAAGGTCTCGAAGAAATTGGCCTGCGCCCGGGCCAGCCGGCCGACGATCGGCGCCGGCTCGGCAAGCGCCTCGTCGCGCGCCCCGACGTTCCACTTCGTCCCATATTGCCGGGTCTTCACCCGAACCGCCGCGAAGATGTGGACGAGGGCGAGGATGCACCCCCAGGCGAGGACGGTGAGCTCGGTGTTCATCGCGCGAGTGTCACGCAATCGCCGGCCGCTGGCAAGAGCCCGGGCGGGCGGGGCCCTTTACCCGCTTTGGTCCATGGAAGGCACCGGGCGCCGCGCCTCGCGTTGAGGAAGGAGGAGGAAGATATGGCGGACGATCTCAAGACCGGCGACAAGGTGGCGTGGAAGAGCCATGGCGGCGAGGCGCACGGCAAGGTGGTGCGAAAGCAGACCAGCGCGACCAGCATCAAGGGTCACAAGGTGGCGGCGAGCAAGGACGACCCGCAGTTCATCGTCGAGACCGACGAGGGCAAGCGCGCCGCCCACAAGCCCGGGGCGCTTCGCAAGGACGGCTGAAAGCGCCCGCGGCTCCCTCGACCGGAACCGCCGCGGCGGGAGAGGAGGCCCTTCTCTCCCCGTCTCGGCCGTTCTCTCCCGTCTCCCTTGCGGGAGAGGAGGCCGACCTCTCCTCCTCTCCCGCGAGCGGGAGAGGAGGCCGCTCTCTCCCCTCTCCCGCGAGCGGGAGAGGGTAGGGTGAGGGTCTTCTTCTGCTTCGCCCCACCCGCCCCTGGCGCGAGCGGGAGAGGGGAAGCTCACCATCCTAATCCCCGGGGCGGGGCCTGAACTTGCGCCGCTCCGGATCGGGCCGGCAGGGATAGCGGCGCTTGATGCATTCGTTGAAATATCGCCCGGCCGACGGCGCCTTCTTGAGGCCCTCGTAGATCGCCCGGGGAACGTCCGAATAGATGTAGCGGCCGGTTTCCCGGAACCAGATGCTAAGGCTCCTCGCCTCCTCGTCATAGGCGGCCTTGGAAATCACTCTGGAAGAGAAGCTGGCGGCCCGCATAACTTTGATTCTCCACGGAGAATCGCCGCCAAGCGAATCACCGAATCCGCCGTTCCGGCCGCTGCGCCAAGGCGAATCGATTACGCGCCGGAACGAGTCTATGCTGAAGGGATGGAAACCGATCCGCGCATCGACGCCTACATCGCCCGCCAGGCCGATTTCGCCCGGCCGATCCTCGATCATATACGTCGGCTCATGCACGGCGTCGGGCTGGATCTCGCCGAGACGATCAAGTGGGGAATGCCGCATTTCACCTACAAGGGCCGGCCTTTCGCCGGAATGGCCGCCTTCAAGGCGCATGCGACGCTTGGCCTCTGGAACGGCAAGGGTCTCGTCAAAGGAACCGGCGCCGGCGGCGAGGCGATGGGCCAGTTCGGACGCCTCACCGCAATCGCCGACCTGCCGCCCGAGGCCGAGCTGGCCGAGATCCTCCGCCGCGCCGCGGCGGCCGCCGACGCGGGAATAACGGCACGTCCCAAAAAGCCGCCCAAGCCCGAGCTCCCCGCGCCCGACGACCTGCGCGCCGCGCTCGACTCCGATCCCCGCGCCGCCGCCACCTTCGACTCCTTCCCGCCGGGGAGCCGGCGCGAATATGTCGAGTGGGTGGTGGAGGCGAAGCGCCCCGAAACCCGCTCGAAGCGCGTCGCCCAGGCGGTGGAATGGCTGGCCGAAGGCAAGCGCCGAAACTGGAAATACGAGAATTGCTAAAGGGGTAAGAAGCAGCGCCGGCACAGACCCGTCGTCCCAGCGAAGGCTGGGACCCCGGGGGGTGAAGAACACCGCCGCCCGATCCCGCACCTTCCAAAATCCGCCGACGCTCTTCACCCCCTGGGGCCCCAGCCTGCGCTCGGGCGACGGTCTCGGGCTGGGGACGACGGTCTGAAGGTCGAAGACCCCCCGGTCCGAAACGGCGTCCGGACCCGCAATCCGTCGCGCCCTTAACACTCCATCAAAACTCTGCGGGTAGAGCCGTTAGGACCGGCAGCAGCAGGACAAACATGTATCACGCCCCTGTCCCCCTGGACCTCGACATGCCCGACTCCGAGCCCGCCGAGGTCGCCGACGAGAGCGTCGGTGCCGATGCGAGCAGCCAAAGGCTGCGCGACGCCCATCTCCACAACGGCCAGGCGCAGGCCCGCGCCCTGTTCGCCCCCTTCTTCGCGGCCACGGCCGTCGCCACCGCCGGGCTCGTCGCCTGGGCTCTGTTCGCCGGAACCCGGATCGAGCTGATCGGCGGCTGGCTGCTGCTCGTCGCCGGAGCCAATTTCTACAATTACCGCCGGGTCATGCTCGAGGGCGCGGTCGCCGACAGCCGTTCGGCGGAGGGCCGCTCGCCGGCCCGGGCCGTCGCCGAAGCCGTCGCGCTCGGAGTCCTCTGGGCCTCGCTCCCGACCTGGGCCTTCCGCTCGCAACCGCACGAAGCGCAGGTCGTCGTCGTCGCCGCCATGGCCGCGATGATCATCGCCGCCGTCGGCCTCGCCTCCGTTCCCGCCGCCGCCTTCGCCTGGATCGCCACCATCACCGCCGCTCTGTGCTGCGCCTATTGGCTCGGCAGCGGCCTTCTCGATCCGACCATGGGCGCGACGATCGTCGGGGTCGCTGGAGTCGCCATCTTCGGAATGGCCCGACTCACCCGCTGGACGTTCGAGCTGCTCCAGACCATCGCCAAGGTCCGCACCCAGGCTGAATCCGTCCGTCTCCTGCTCAAGGAATATGAGCATCGCGGCGTGGGCTGGCTGTGGCAGGTCGATGCCGAGAACCGGGTCGTCTACATCTCGAGCCGGATGACGTCCTTGCTCGGCCGCTCGGCCAGCCAGCTGATCGGCCATTCGCTTCCCGCCACTCTGGGCGGCAACAGCGCGCTCGGCCGCACCCTGCTCGACCGCCAGCCCTTCGCGAACCTCGAAATGGAGCTCAAGACTCGGCGCGGCACCCGCTGGATCAGCCTCGCCGGAGACCCGATCATCGACATGGGCGGGCAGTTCCAGGGCTTCCGCGGAGTCGGCTCCGACATCACCGAGGTGCGCCGCACCCAGGAGCGGCTGACCAACCTCGCCAACATGGACGTGCTTTCCGGCCTCCCCAATCGCGGCCGGGTCCGCCAGCTTCTCGGCGAGTCGCTGTCCGGCTCCCAGGCCGGCAATGTCCCCTGCGCGATCATGTTCCTCGATCTCGACGGCTTCAAGCCGGTCAACGACACGTTCGGCCACCCCAAGGGCGACGCGGTCCTCAAGAGCGTCTCGCAGCGCCTCGTCAAGGAAGCGGGCGAGGTAGGCCATGTCGGCCGGATGGGCGGCGACGAGTTCGCCATCGTCATCCGCGACGCCCAGAGCCGCAAGAAGGTCGACGACCTCGCCCGCCGGATCATCGAGGCGGTGGCCGAGCCCTATCATATCGACAAGGCCGAGATCCGAATCGGAGTCTCGATCGGCTGCGCCTTCGGCCCGATCGACGGGCAGAGCGTCGACGACCTCATCCAGAAGGCCGATCTCGCCCTCTACCAGGCGAAGGCCCAGGGGCGCGGCACCTGCTGCTACTTCTCCGCCGACATGCAGAACGAGGCCGAGGACCGCCTCCGGCTCGAGCAGGACCTTCGCCAGGCGATCGCGCTCAAGCAGTTCCGGCTCGACTACCAGCCGCTGATCAACGCCGCCGACCAGAGCCTGATGGGCTTCGAGGCGCTGATCCGCTGGCACCACCCGACCCGCGGGATGGTCTCGCCGCTCGACTTCATCACCCTCGCCGAGGAAACCGGGCTGATCATGGACCTGGGCGATTGGGTGATCGAGGAAGCCTGCCGCGCCGCCGCCTCCTGGCCCGATTACATCAGCGTCGCCTTGAACGTCTCGGCCCGCCAGCTCATCCTTCCGGCGCTCCCCAACACGGTCAGCGAGGCGCTCGCCAAATACCGGCTGAAGGCGAACCGCCTGGAGCTCGAGGTCACCGAATCGGTCTTCCTCGGCAATTCGGAAGGCTCGCTCGACGTCCTGAAGCGCCTTCGCGCGCTCGGCGTCGGAATCGCCCTCGACGATTTCGGAACCGGCTATTCCTCGCTCGGCTATCTCAACAAGGCCGTCTTCCACAAATTGAAGATCGACGGCAGCTTCGTCCGAGAGGCCGCGCACAACCGCGAGACGGTCGCGATCATCCAGTCGATCGTCCAGCTCGCCAAGAGCTTCCGGATGACCGTGACCGCCGAGGGGGTCGAGACCGCCGACGACTTCACCCGGATGCGCGACCTCGGCTGCCACCAGATCCAGGGCTATCTCTTCGGCCGCCCGATGAGCTTCGAGCGCGCCACCGACCTCGTCCACGGAATCCAGACCCGGCTTAGCGCGTAAGGCGGGTCCGGGAGCATCGAAGCCCCTGGACGTCATTGCGGACTTGATCCGGCATCCACCTTCTTCTCGCCTGCCCTGCAAAGCAAGATGGACCCCGGACCGGTCCGGGTGACGAACCGGACAAGCGCTGGCGCCGCCCTGCTTCCGCTCGCGGGGAGGCGGTAGTAGGGTCGACGAATGCGCGCCCTCCTCCTCCCGCTCCCGCTGCTCCTCTTCGCCTGCGACAAGCCCGCCCCCGCGCCGAGGCACGAGCAGCATTCCGGCCCCGTCGCGACCCGGCCCGCGCCGCCGGCGACGCGTTCCGCTCCGGACGCCGGAGACAGCGGCGACTCCGCCGACGCCGCCGCCGTCCTCGCCCGCTACTACGCCCTGATCGAACGCGGCGACTATGCCGGCGCCTGGTCGATGCGGAGCGGCGCCGCCGGGATCGACCGCGAGCGCTTCGCCGCCAACTTCAGATCCTATGAGACTTACAAGGCCCAGGTCGGCGAGCCTTCGCTCCCGGTCGGCGCCGGCGGCTTCGACTTCGTCGAGGTTCCGGTGATGATCACCGGCCGGCTGCGCGGCGGCCGCGCCTTTTCGAACGGCGGAAGCGTCACCCTTCGAAGGGCCCATGACGGCGCGGATCGCGCCTGGCGAATCTATACGGGCTGACGCCGCCGCCGGGCGCGGCTAGAGAGAGCCCTGGAGGCGCGGCCGAGGCGGCCGGCCCGGAGAGAATGATGACCAAGTCGGCGACCGAAGTGATGCAGGAGATCGTCTTCGCGGCCGTCGTCGACGCCGTCGTCGCGCTCAAGGACTCCTCGAAGGGCGTTCCCAACAGCCTGCTCCGCGACCTCAATGCGATCCACGCCAACACCGCCTTCGCCGATCTTCCCGAAGCGCTCCAGGCGACGGTCGCCGCAAGCGTCCGAGCGGCCTTCACCCGGCTGCTCAAGGAAGGCTATTCGGTCTCGCCCGGCCGCCCCGCGGAAACGCCCCGCCCGCCGCGGCCGGACTCCGCCCAGCGGCGCTCGGACACGCAGCGCCGCGGCCCGCGTCCCGGCGGCCCCTCCGGCCCGGGCCGCCCCGGCGGCGGCGGCGGACGCCCGGGCCCGGGCCGCGGCCCCACCGGCAAGCCCGGCCCGCGCAAGAGCTGAGTCTCCCGGCCCCCGCGCTGCTCGACGGCTCGGTTTCAAAGGAGCGACAAAGTCGCTCAATTCGACGGCCCTCGCCGGGCTCGACCTTCATGCCCCGCCGCAGCCCCTTTGGTCCTTTGGTTCCCTTGGTGCTTTGGGTGAAAGACGGCCTCTCCGCCTCCAACACGTCCTCGCCCCGCTCGAATCGGAACCCTTGTGCGCCGGCGCAGTTCATGTAACAGTATCACATATCATAAGTAGGAGAGCCGCCATGAGGAGCCGCGCCGCCTTCCACGCCTTCGCCGTCGCCGACGACCGGCCGATCTCCGAGATGAACACCACGCCGCTGATCGACGTCATGCTCGTCCTGCTCATCATGTTCATCCTCACCGTCCCGCTCGCCACCCATGCGGTCAAGATGAACCTGCCCACCGACGGCGTTCCGCTCGGCGACCCGCGGACCCATCGCCTCGCGCTCGATTCCGCCGGACGCCTTTCCTGGGACGGGGCCGCCCTCCCGGAGCGGAGCCTCCCCGCGCGCCTCGCCGCCTTCCGCGCGTCGGGCCCCGAGGATATCCTCGAGATCCAGTCGGAAGCCGAAACCCGCTACGAGACGTTCGACCGGGTGCTGGCGACGGTCAAGCGCTCCGGAATCGCGCGGCTGGGCTTCGTCGGCAACGAGCGCTACGCAAGCGACATCAGATAGGGAGACAGAGCATGGCAAGGCCGATCGCCGCTTTCGTCCTGGCCGCGGCCGGGCTTCTCGCCGGCTGCGAGGACGGCGTCCCGGAGCAGAACATGACCCGGGTCAGGATCGTCGTTCCCGCCTCCGACCAGCTCAAGGCGTTGAGCCCGCTCTACCGCTTCCTCGGCCTCCGCCGCTCGATCGTCGACTCCGGCCAGCGTTGCAAGAAGGTCGACCAGGGCGCCTATCAGCAGGATTGGAACAACCTCGCCATGTGGACGGCGCATTGCACCGATACCGGCGACTGGGCGATCTACATCGCGCCCAACGACGACGTCCAGGTCCGCCGCTGCGCCGACTCCGCCCAGCTCAAGCTGCCCGCCTGCAAGCCGCTCCCGCCGGCGGCGGCCGAGGCGGAGGTGAAGACCGCGCCCGCCAGCTCGGGCAAAGCGCGCTGAACCGGCGGCGCTCGGCGGCCGCTGCATCCTAACCGAGATCAAGGCGTTACAGGCCGGTACCGCGTCCGGAGGAATAGTCCGGTGGATAAATTATTCACCCTGTGCGCGACCCGGATCGCGACTTCGGCGGGGCAGCCGCTCACCTTCGTCGCGGCCCTGTCGCTGATCCTGCTCTGGGCCTTCACCGGGCCGATGTTCGGCTTTTCGGAGACCTGGCAGCTGGTCGTCAACACGGCGACGACGATCGTTACCTTTCTTATGGTCTTCCTCATCCAGAACAGCCAAAACCGCGACGCCGCCGCGATGCAGGCCAAGCTCGACGAGGTCATCCGCGCCCTCGACAAGGCGCGCGAGCAGTTCATCGGGATCGAGCATCTGACCGACTCCCAGATCGAGGACATCCGCGCCGCGCTCGAGCGCGAGGTCGGCAAGGTCCCCGGCAAGGCCGGCACCGCCGACGACACCGTCGACCGCCTCCTCGACCGCTATTGAGGCTCAAGCCCGCTCCTCGCCCTCTCCCGCTCCTGCGGCGGAGAGGCCGTCATTTCACCCAAGGGACCAAAGGGGACCAAAGGGGCCGCGGGTTGCAATAAGGCCGGCCGAAACGCGTGATCCTTGAGCGGCACCGGCCCCTTCGGTAGCTTTGGTCCCTTTGGTGCTTTGGGTGAAAAAGGGAGTCGGTCCCTCTTCGGCGCCAGAGGAGCATTCCCGGATCACGCCCGGCACAAAAAAGGGCGTCCCGAGGGACGCCCTTCTTACCTGGCCGGAGCCGAACCCGCTTACGCCGCTTCGTCGAACTGGTCCTCGCCGCCGGTCACCGGGCCGCTGTCCTGGCCCTTGGCGGAGACGTCGCGGTCGACCAGCTCGATGATCGCGATCGGCGCCGCGTCCGAGGCTCGGATGCCCGCCTTGACGATCCGGCAATAGCCGCCGTCGCGGCCCGCATAACGCGGCGCCAGGACGTCGAACAGCTTCTTGAGCTGGGTATCGTCGAGCAGCCGCGAATGGGCCAGTCGGCGGTTGGAGAGGCCGCCCTTCTTGGCCAGCGTGATCAGCTTCTCGACATAGGGCCGAAGCTCCTTCGCCTTGGCCGTGGTGGTGGTGATCTGCTCGTGCTTGATCAGAGCGGCCGCCATGTTGCGGAACAGGGCCGCCCGGTGGCTCGAGGTACGCTGGAGCTTACGCCCGCCGACGCGATGGCGCATGGTCATTTCCTTCTCGTTCGTCCGGAAGCCGTATCAGGCACTCCCGGCCACGCGATCGGCTGGAGGGACCGCGCAAACCTCTATTGAAGAAGCGGAGCTTTCGAAGCCCCGCCTGCCGCGCTCCTCAACCCGAAACGGCCGCCGAAGTCAAGACAGACGCCGCTTTCCCTTTGACGGCGATAGGATAAACTCCCGGCTTGGGCCGCAGGGGGGAGGCGGACTTGCACGAGGGGACGCCACGCGCGGAGGGGGTGCGCTACGCCGCCTTCTTGAGCTATAGCCACAAGGACGCCGCCAAGGCGCGGCGGCTCCATCGCCGGCTGGAGACCTACCGTATCCCCCGCCGCCTCGTCGGACTGCCCGGCGAGCACGGCCCGGTCCCCGCCCGCCTCACCCCGATCTTCCGGGACCGCGAGGAGCTCCCCGCCGCCGGCGACCTAAGCCAGCGCATCCGCGCGGCGCTCGCGGCGTCGGACCATCTCGTCATCCTCTGCTCCCCGGCCAGCGCCGCCTCTCCATGGGTCGCGAAGGAGATTGCCGCCTACCGCGAGCTCCATCCCGGACGCCCCGTCTACGCGGCGATCGTCGAGGGGGAGCCGGGCGACTGCTTCCCCAGCGGCCTCGCCGAAGGCGGGACCGAACCGCTCGCCGCCGACCTCCGCTCCACCCGCGATGGCCGCCGCCTGGGTCTGCTGAAGCTTGTCGCCGGACTCGCGGGAGTCCCGCTCGACGCGCTGGTTCAACGCGACGCGGCCCGGCGCGTCAGGCGCGTGACGGCGGTCACGGCGGCCGCCCTGGTCGCGATGCTAGTCATGGCGGTGATGACCACCCTAGCGCTCCAGGCCCGCCGCGAAGCGCAGAACCAGCGCGCCGAGGCGGAAGGGCTGGTGGATTTCATGCGTACCGATCTGCGCGAGCAATTGCAGAAGGTCGGCCGGCTCGACATCATGAAGACGGTGAACGCGCGCGCGCTAGGCTATTACCGAGCCCGCAAGGACCCCGCCGTCGCGACGGGCGACTCCGCGGCCCGGCAGGCCCGAATTTACCAGGCCGTCGGCGAGGACGATCTGGAAAGGGGCCGTGCCGACGACGCCGCAGTCGCGTTCCGCCGCGCCCAGGCCGCGACGGAGCGGCAACTCGCGCTGTTCCCGGCCGATCCCCAGCTCCTGCTGGACAAGGCGAGAAGCGATAACGGCCTCGGCCGGGTTCACGAGGCGCGCGGGGAATGGGAGGCCGCCGACCTCCATTACCGCTCCTACGCGGACATCGCGGACCCGCTCGCCGTCTCGGCGCTCGCTGAAGCGGCGGCGGCGGCGATCAACCGCGGAAACGTCGCGGCAGGCCGCAGGGACTATGCCGCGGCGGAAGGGCATTACGCCAAGGCGGTAGACCTGCTGCGCGGCGCGGACCGGCTGAAGCCGGGCGATCCGCACGTGCTGTCTTCCTTGGCCAATGCCGAAGCTTGGCTCGCCGATACTTTCTACAAGCGCGGGCGCTGGACCGATTCGCTCGCGGCGCGTCGCCGCCAGCACGATGTGATGGACACGCTTCGGAAAACCGAAACGCGGAACGCCGACGCCGACTTTCGGTACGCCGCCGCCGATCGCGGTCTCGCCTGCTCGCTGTGGAAGACCGGCGACCGCGCCGGCGCCGAACGCTATTTCCTGACGGCCTACAAGGCGGCGAGCTTTCTGACCCGGCGGGATGGGGAGAATGCCGTTTGGCGGCTGCTGAAGCGCAAGCTCGCCGACGACTTGCTCCACGCGGGACTGGCCGCTTCGACCGGAGTCACTCCAGACCAGCTTGAACCCGAAGCGGGAGAACCGGAAGCGCAGGGGTGCACACGCCCATGAACGGCCCAATCCCGCCCGGAAGGCCATGACACGAGGAGGAGATCGCCATGAGTAGCGACGTCATTGCGAGCGAAGACAACGGCGCGGCGCCGCCGTTCATGTATCTTCACTACCTCGTCCACGGGAGCGAAAATCCTCCTTTCCCCGTATACTTGATCCAACTGCAGGGGCCGATCGATGTTCAGACGGTACAGAAGGCGGTGCAAAAGATAATCGCCAACAAGATCAGTCCCATCAACGAGGGAAACGCGCCGGTCGAATGGCGGACCGCGAGCTACATGGTGTTCGTTCTGAATGGGGCCGGTGCCAAGTTGAACGACATCGACTTCAAATTTCAAGGCGTCGGGCCGAACAAAACCTTTTACGACAAGGTGGATCTCGGTACCTTCGATACCTGCAGCGCCGTCTGCTACACCAATCGTCGGTTGAACCAGCAGGGCGATCCGCTGGGGATTAACGAACGGGAATTGTACAAGTGGAAGGCGATCCACTCGATGAGGAGCAAGGCGCTGCCGGAGTCGATCGAGACCCACACCAGCAGCGGAACGAATGTCGGCCCGTGACGTCGCGGCGCGGTCGACCCGGTTTGCCGCCGCAACCGGCAGGAAGCCGCGGAGGAGGTCGACGTTGTCGTCGGATCACCCGAAGCCCGCGGGCGATGAGCAGGAGGAGATTGCCATGACCGACTCGACGCGAGAGGGACCGGGCGGCTCGGCCGCGGGCAGTCCGATCCTTTCGAGACCGGCTTTCCTGTACCTTCACTACATGACCGAGGCCGAGTTGCCCCGCTACCCGGTCTACCTGTTCCCGGTGCGCCCGAAGGTGGCGATCGAGGCTCAGATCGCCGACGCGGTGGAGGCGATCCGTCGTCACTCGGTGCACCCTCTCGAGTTCGAGGCTGGAGACGAATGGCGGGCGTTCAGCTACGTCGCCTTCATTCTCGATGCGCCGATTGAGGTGAACGCGGTGACGGTGGAATTCGGAGAGCATGCCTTCGAGAATCCGGTCCACCTTCCGCTCGGCCACGATCGCTGGTCGGGCTGGTACTTCACCAACAGCCGGAAGAAGCGGGGTGGCGGCCAGCTCGGCCCCAAGGACCGCGAGCAGTTCGTCTGGACGCTCAACCACCAAAGGACCCACACAAGCAGCGGCACCAACGTCGGCCCGTGACCGACCGTCGCCGCCTGCGAGTTGACCGGATTCGGGGAGCCTAGCGGGGGTGAGCCGGGACCGCCTCGCGCTGATCCTTGCCCTGGCTCGGGCGGGCGCCACCGCGCGCGCATGGGCGGAGTTCGTCGCGGCAGGTTGCGATCAGGACGGTGATCCCACCTCGCTCACGTTGCGCGGACGCCTGCTCAAGGACGGCGCCGCCGCCGCGCCGTCCGGCGAACGCAGGAAGGCGCTCTACCGCCAGGCAGCCGATGCCTACGCCGCGGCGGGCGCGGCCACGCAAGGCACCTACCCGCTGATCAATGCGGCAACCCTGTCGCTGCTCGGCGGCGACGCAGCCGCTTCGGCCGACTATGCCGCCCAGGTCCTCGACGGCATCGAACGTCATCCGGACGAGCCCGAGACTCCCTATTGGCGCGCCGCCACCCGTGCCGAAGCCCTTCTCCTGCTCGAACGGGAGGAGGCCGCCCGCGCCGCCTTCGCCGAGGCGATCGCGATCGCCCCCCGGGCGTGGGAGGACCACGCCTCGACCCTGCGCCAGTTCGGACTGATCCTCGCCGCGCAGAGCCGGGACTCCGCCTGGCTCGATGTCCATCGCCCGCCATGCTCGCTCCATTTCGCCGGGCATATGTCGTTCGACCCGACGGTGTCGCGCCGCGAGCATCTCGACGAGCGGATCCGCTCCATCCTCGAGGAGGAGAAGGTCGGCTTCGGCTACGGCGCTCTCGCGGCCGGCGCGGACATCCTCATCGCCGAGGCGCTGGTCGAGCGCGGCTGCGAGCTGCACGCCGTGCTTCCCGGCGGCGCCCGGGCCTTCGCCGCCGTCTCGGTCGATCCGTTCGGCAAAGTCTGGCGCAAACGCTTCGACCGTCTCCTCGCCGCCGCGGCGACGGTACGCCCGGTACGCCCTTTCGATGTGCTTCCGGGCCGTCTCGCCATCGGCCTCGCCGACGAGATCGCGATGGGCGCCGCCGTGATGAACGCGCGCCGGCTCGAAAGCCGGCCGCTCCAGCTGCTGGTGCTCCCGGACGATCCCTCGGCAGCGCCGGCGGGCCGCGGCCGGAGCGGCTGGGCCGAGGCCCCCGGACGCCGGCGGATCCTCACCGCGCCGCGCGAATCCGCCGCCGCCGCCCGGCGCCCGCTCCTTGCCGACGGCCCCTACCGACAACTCGCCGTGCTGGCCGTGCCGGTCGGGAGCGGGGCCGGCGCTCCGGCCAGGCTCGCCGCTCTGGTCGAGGCGCTGATCGAAGCCCCCTCGCCTAGCGTCCCACCTTATTTCACCGGCGTGGCGGTGTTGCTCGGTTACTGCGACATCGCCGAGGCGGGCGCGGCGGCCCTCGTTCTGACGGGGGCGGCGGCCGGCGGCGATCCACCGGCGGTCGGGGGTCATTACGGGCTCGCCGAGACGCTCGACGATCCGTTTCGCGGCGGCACGCGAGTCTCGGGGGATTCCTCCGCCCTCGCCTCGGCCGCCGCCGCTTCGGCTCCACCGGGATCGGTTTGCGTCACCGCCGATTTCGCCGCCGCACTCGCCGGCTCGGCCGGAGTGCCGCTTCACGCGGAGCTGGTCGGCGAGCTGGAAGCCGGGCCCGGCGAGCCGCCCGTCGAGCTGTACGCCCTGAAGCCCCGCCCGAGCGCCTTCGGATCGGGAGGGACCGCCTGACAGTTCGTCGAAGCGCGGAAGGCGAGGGATCGAACGGTCCGTCCGGCCCGGTCCAATACGCCTGCGCAGACCGCCCGAATCCGGGCTCCGTGATCGCTACCTCGATCATGCGATCAGCCGGGAGGACCGCGGGGCCCGCGGCGGCGGGGAAAACTTGCCGGACCGCGAACGCGTCAGGTCCCTTGTCCAGGGCCATGCCGGCGCGCGGATACCTGACCCTAGATCATTTCGGCCTCGAGCCGCCTCGGCGCCGCGACCACCAGCGAATCCGGCTCGCGGCGGATAATTCCGCGCCGCTCCAGCGCGTTCACCGTCCGCGACGCCGTCTCGCGGGTCGTGCCGACCCGGAGTGCGAGCTCGGCGATGACGGGGGCGGGGCGGATCGTCATCTCCTCCCCGTCGCGTGCCAGCCGAAGCAGCTCGGCGCAGACCCGCCCCGGCGCCGACAAGGCGGCCCGCTCATACATCCGTTCGGAGGCCGTTCGGAGCCGCTTGAGCAGCAGCCGCGACAAAGCCAGGCCGATGCAGCCGTTGCGCTCGGCCAGCTCGACGAGGGCCGCCGCTTCGAGCAGGAAGGCGCGTACCGCCTCGATCGCGACGATGTCCGCCTCCTCCGCCGCGCCGCCCGCTCCGCCCAGCGCACCGAACAGGTCGCGCGGGCCGTATTCGTGGAGCAGGATGACCTGCCCGTCGGCCGTGTAGAGCAGGGCCTGCGCCCGGCCGAGAACGATGAGATGCGCCGTCGCCGGCCTCTCGCCCTGCCGCAGGATCGTCGACCGCGCGGGGTAGAGCCGGATCCGCCCGCGCCGCGCGATCTGCCCGGCAAGATCGCCCGGACAAGCCAGTGCCGCGCCGATCGCGTCCACATCCCCCGTTTCGACCAAAGACAGCCCTCCGCGCCCCCATCGCCGTGTCGAAAGGCTAGAGCGGGCAATCCCGAAAGGTAAGCGGTTTTCCGCCGCCGCCGCCGATTCCTCGAGGACACATACAGTGCGGGCGCGAAGGCTGGCGTCGCCAAGCGACCCTCGCTCCGGCGGCGAAGCCACATAGTGCCGGCGCCAAACCTCGCTTGAGCGGGAAGCGAAACAGCGCGCCGGGCGGAGTACGAGGGCGAAGCCAATTGGCGCTGGGTCCAATCCTCGCGTGAGCGGGAAGAGAAACAGCGCCGGGCGGAGTACGACGGCGAAGCCAAATGGCGCTGGCGCCAATCCTCGCTTGAGCGAGAAGCGAAACAGCGCGCCGGGCGGAGTGCGACGGCGAAGCCAAACGGCGCTGGCGCCAATCCTCGCTTGAGCGAGAAGCGAAACAGCGCGCCGGGCGGAGTACGACGGCGAACCCGCCCGCGGTGAAAGCCGCGCGGCGCGGACCAGGCGAAAGACCCGGTCCGCGCGGCGCGGACCAGGCGAAAGACCCGGTCCGAGCGGCGCGGATCAGGCGAATGAGCCGGTCCGAGCGACGCGGACCGGGGAATCACCGCACCGGCGCAGGCTCGGAGCAAGACTCGCTTGTTCGCAATGCCTGCGCCGAGCCCTCCTCACCCGCGCCGATCTCGCCTCCGCCGGGACGACGCCGGGGGCGGCGAGCACTCTCCCCGGTCACCCTGGCCCCACCGGTCCGACCTCAGGCCGTTGGAGCCGCTTCGACCTTGCTCGCGGCTGGGGCGGGGCCGCGAAAAGACCGGACGTTGATAACCTGCGAGCTACAGGCGCGGGCGCTTTTGGCCACGCGGAGGGGACCGCCGCGGCTTGGACATAGCACCCGCCATCCGGCCCCTCCGCCGAACCGCGACCACACCCGCGAGGTTATCAAGCCCCGGCCTGCCAGAGGGTGGCGGGCGAGACGCTATAAGCACGAAAAGACATGAGTCGCAAGCTATTTTACACGCTTTTGGCGAATTGTGAGTTCCGTCCCACGGCCTCTCCCATACTTCGGCTCCAGCCCCGGTGCGCTTGCTGCCGAGCCGATCCGCGCGCGCGTCTTCGAAGACTCCTCCCCTTGCGCGGCGGCGGACTCGCGGAGGCTCCCTGATGAGTCCCGTTTCAGCGTGGGACCATATTGTCTCGATGCGGCCCCTCGTCGCCGCCAGCGCAAAAGAAAAGGGCCGCCGGAGCGACCCTCTTCCTTGTTTCCGAGGCTGTCGGCTCAGCCGAGCAATTCCTGCTCGAGCTTCTTGGCCATCTCTTCGATATTCTCCGGCGGCCAGCCCGGGATGTCCATCCCGAGCCTCAGCCCCATCGACGACAGCACTTCCTTGATCTCGTTCAGGCTCTTGCGGCCGAAGTTCGGGGTGCGGAGCATCTCGGCTTCGGTCTTCTGGACGAGGTCGCCGATATAGATGATGTTGTCGTTCTTGAGGCAGTTGGCGCTGCGCACCGACAGCTCGAGCTCGTCCACCTTCTTCAGGAGGTAGCGGTTGAGCTGGTTGGCGTCGTGGTCGGTGTCGCCGGACGAGACCGAGGAGACTCCGCCGGTGGGGACGCTCGTCATCGTCATGCCTTCGTCGAAGTGGACGAAGAGCTGCAGCTGGTCCTGGAGGATGCGCGCGGCATAAGCGAGCGCGTCGTCCGGGGTGACGGTGCCGTCGGTCTCGATGGTGAGGGTCAGCTTGTCGTAATCGAGTTCCTGCCCGACCCGCGTGTTCTCGACCTTGTAGCTGACCTGGCGGACCGGGCTGTACAGCGCGTCGACCGGGATGATCCCGATCGGAGCGTCGGCCGGCCGGTTCGAGGCGGCGGGAACATAGCCCTTGCCGGCCTCGACGGTGAACTCGGCGTTCAGGGTCGCGCCCTCGTCGAGGTGGCACAGGACCAGGCTCGGATTCATCACCTCGATGTCGCCGGTGGTGGCGATCTGTCCGGCGGTGACTTCGCCGGGGCCGGTCGCCGACAGCGCCAGCCGCTTGGGCTGGTCGCCCTCCATGCGCAGAGCGATCTGCTTCACGTTGAGGACGAGGTCGGTCATGTCCTCGCGGACTCCGGCCAGGCTGCTGAACTCGTGGAGGACGCCCTCGATACGGATCGAGGTGACGGCGGCGCCCTGGAGCGACGACAAGAGCACCCGCCGAAGCGAGTTGCCCAAGGTGAGGCCGAAGCCGCGCTCCAGCGGCTCGGCGACGAAGGTCGCGCGGCGGCGCGAATCCCCGCCCGCGGCGCGCTTCTCGAGCGCGTTGGGCTTCTTCATTTCCTGCCAGTTCTTTGCGTTGACGGCCATGGGGTTCCTCTAATCAACTCAAAACCATCGGAGATGGTCTTGGCCTTTTTCGAACCGGCATCCCGCGAAGGCGGGATGACGTATTTTTGAACCGGCCTCCCGCGAAGGCGGGAGGACGATCATTAGACGCGGCGGCGCTTGGAGGGGCGGACGCCGTTGTGCGGGATCGGGGTCACGTCGCGGATCGACGTGATCTGGAAGCCGACCGCCTGGAGGGCGCGAAGAGCGCTCTCGCGGCCCGAGCCGGGGCCCTTCACCTCGACCTCGAGGGTCCGGACGCCGTGCTCGGCGGCCTTCTTCCCGGCATCCTCCGCGGCGACCTGGGCGGCATAGGGAGTCGACTTGCGGCTGCCCTTGAAGCCCATCATGCCCGCGCTCGACCAGGCGATGGCGTTGCCCTGCGCGTCGGTGATGGTGATCATCGTGTTGTTGAAGCTGGCGTTGACGTGCGCCACGCCGGCGGTGATGTTCTTGCGTTCGCGCCTGCGGAGGCGCTGCGGTTCGCGTGCCATGGGTCCGATCCGTCCTTACTTCTTCTTGCCGGCGATCGGCTTGGCCTTGCCCTTGCGGGTGCGGGCATTGGTGTGGGTGCGCTGGCCGCGGACCGGAAGGCCCTTGCGGTGGCGAAGCCCGCGATAGGAAGCGAGGTCCATCAGGCGCTTGATGTTCATCGCGACTTCGCGGCGCAGGTCGCCCTCGACCTGATAGCCGGAGTCGATCGTCTCGCGAATCTGGAGGACTTCCTGGTCGGTGAGGTCCTGGACCCGGCGCTCGGCGGCGATCCCGAGCTTGGCGGCGATCTCCTTCGCCTTGGTACGGCCGATGCCGTGAATGTAGGTCAGCGCGATCTCGACCCTTTTGTTGGTCGGGATGTTCACGCCCGCAATACGTGCCATGATCTTTTCTCCTGCTCCACAGGAAGGATGGCTACCTTCCCATCTCAGCGCTTCGATGGTCCCGAACACGGGCAAAGCCGGCGTGCGCAAGGGTGCGCCGCCGGACGTCCGGTTATCGGGATGGCCGCGAGATAGGTTCTGGCCCCCTCCTTGTCAACGGCGGATGACGCTTTTCGGGACGAGGCGCGGAGGGAAAGCGGCGCTGGTCAGCGCATCGGCACCGGATCGCGGCGCGGCCATTCGGTGTCGCCGATGCGCTTCAGGTTCATCTCGAAGATCTGCACCGGCGCGGCGCTGCCGGCGATCCGGAAGCCGACTTCCTTCCAGGTTCCGGCGCCGATCGTCGCGCGGTAGCGAATGACCGCTCCGGGGCCCGCCGGCGCCTCCCAGGAATAGCCGTCCGGCTCCAGCTTCAGCGGGAAATCGCCGGCCATCCCCATGGCATAGGAGTGAAGCGTGTAGCCGCCGGTCGCGGGATTGTAGGAGATGATGCCGAAGGCGTTGAAGCCGACCTTTCCGTCGGCGAGATAGGAGCGGCCCTCGATCACCTTCAGCGAACCATCGAGGAACGGCCCGATCCGCTCGGTATGGGTGACGTCGTGCCGGCCGCCGGGCGTGAGCGACCAGGCGGTGCCGCGCCACAGGCCGTCCATCATCGCGAGCTTGCCCATCGCATCGCGCTCGGCGGCGATCAGCGCGGCCGGATCCGGCCTGCCTTGGGCGCTCGCGGCGCCCGCCAGCAGCAGCGACAGCGAAGCGGCGGCGGTAAACAATGTGCGCATCGGCTTCCCCCCTTGTCTGACGCAGCGTGAGCCGCGCCGTGCCGCGGGTCAACCGGCGGCGGAATCCAGAATGGAGTCGATGCTCCGCTTCACCGCGTCGATCGCGGCCATTCCGTCGATCCGGCGGACGAGGCCGCGGGACTCGTAATAAGGAAGGATCGGAGCGGTCTTGGCGCGATATTCCGCCATACGCGTGCGCACCGTCTCCTCGGTGTCGTCCGGACGGCGCTTGAACTGGTCGGAGCCGCAGACGTCGCAAAGATCGCCCACCTTTGGCAGCTTGTAGCGGTCGTGATAGCCCTCGCCGCATTTGGCGCAGGAGAAGCGGCCGGTGATCCGGTCGACCAGGGCATCCTCGTCGACGATCAGTTCGATGACATGATCGAGCTTCAGGCCGCGCTCGGCGAGGAGCGAGTCGAGCGACACGGCCTGCGCCTCGGTGCGCGGATAGCCGTCGAAGATGAAGCCCCGGGCGGAATCCTTCTCCGGGCCGTCGAGCCGGGCGGCGATGAGCTGGTTCACCACCTCGTCGGGAACGAGCTCGCCCGCCTCCATGATCGCCTTGGCGCGGAGCCCGACCGGCGAGCCGGACTTGATCGCCTGGCGGAGCATGTCGCCGGTGGAGAGCTGGACGAGGCCGCGCTCGGCGATCAGGTGCTGGGCCTGGGTGCCCTTCCCGGCGCCGGGCGGTCCAAGCAGGATGACGTTCATCGGTTCGCGCCCTCCCTCGGCGCCGTCAGCGGCGGCCGCCGCCCTTCAATTTCGCCTTCTTGATCAGATCGCCATATTGGTGGGCGATGAGGTGGCTCTGGATCTGGGTCACCGTATCCATCGTGACGTTGACGACGATCAGAAGGCTGGTCCCGCCGAGCCGGAAGTTGAGCCCGGCCTGGGCGATCAGCTCCTCGGGAACGAGGCAGATGAGCGTCAGGTAGGCGGCGCCGATCACCGTCACCCGGGTAAGGACGTAATCGAGATATTCCTCGGTGCGCTTTCCGGGCCGGATTCCGGGGATGAAACCGCCGTAGCGCTTCAGGTTCTCCGCCGTCTCCTCCGGGTTGAACACCACCGCGGTGTAGAAGAAGCAGAAGAAGATGATCCCCGCCGCGTAGAGCGCCATGTAGAGCGGCGCTCCGTGGCGGAGCGAGGTGGTGACGGTGATCAGGATGTCGCCCCAGAAGCTCTCGCCCTGGACCCGGTTGCCGGCGAACTGGGCGATGGTGAGCGGCATCAGCAGGAGCGAGGAGGCGAAGATCGGCGGGATCACGCCGGCGGTGTTGATCTTGAGCGGCAGATGCGACTTTTCGGACTGCATCTGGCCGCGCGCCGTCTGGCGCTTGGGATATTGGATGAGCACGCGCCGCTGGGCGAGCTCCATGAAGCAGATGGCGAGGATCAGGCCCACCGCCAGCGCCATGCTGGCCATGATGACGAGCGGCGAGAGCGAGCCGGTGCGGCCGCCCTCGAACATCTGGGCGAGCGTGCTCGGAAGCTGCGAGACGATTCCCGCCATGATGATCAGCGAGACGCCGTTGCCGATGCCGCGGCTGGTGATCTGCTCGCCCAGCCACATCAGGAACATGGTTCCGCCGATCATCGAGACGACCGTCGTGATCCGGAAGATGAGGCCCGGGTGGAGCACCGCCGATCCGCTGCTCGACTGGCCCCAGCCCTCGAGTCCGACGGCGATGAAATAGCCCTGGATCGCGCAGAGCAGGACGGTGCCGTAGCGCGTATATTGGTTGATCTTCTTGCGGCCCGTCTCGCCCTCTTTCTTGAGGGCGGCGAGGCTCGGCGACATCGACGTGGCGAGCTGAACGACGATCGACGCGGTGATGTAGGGCATCACGCCGAGCGCGATGATTGACATGCGCTGAAGGCTTCCGCCGGAGAAGGTGTTGAAGAAATCGAGGACGCTGCCCCTGGTTGTGTCGAACAGGGTCGCGAGCATGCGCGGATCGATTCCGGGCAGCGGGACGAAGGAGAGCAGCCGGAAGACGATCAGGGCGCCCAGCGTGAACCACAGGCGCTTCTTGAGATCGGTGGCCTTGGCGAAGTTCGCCAGGCTGAGGTTTGAGGCCATGTGGTCGGCTGCGGATGCCATGTCGTCTCGATCCTGCAAAAACGTGAGGCGGCGGAAGTCGATTACCCCCGCCGCCTCAGGGGTCCCGTCAGAATGTCATTCTGACGGGTGCCCTCATATAGTGGTCGCTCGCGGCTTGTCAGCCTTTGAACGGATTCGGAAGGCTTAGGCCTTGCGCTTCTTGACGCTGTTCTTCTTGGCGGCGGCCTTCTCGGAAGCCGGCACGACCTCGATGACCTCGACCGTCCCGCCGGCGGCCTCGACGGCCTGGCGGGCCCCGGCGGAAGCGCCGGCGACGCGGAAGGCGAGCTTCGCGGAGAGGGTGCCCTTGCCGAGCAGGCGCACGCCATGCTTGCCGCCGCGGCCGAGGCCGGCGGCCTGGAGGGCGGCGTGGTCGAGAGTCCCGTCGGCGGAGAGCTTGCCGGCGTCGACCAGCTTCTGGATCGCGCCGACATTCACCTCGGCATAATCCTTCGCGAACGGATTGTTGAAGCCACGCTTCGGAATCCGCATGTGGAGCGGCATCTGGCCGCCCTCGAAGCCGGCGATGGACACGCCCTCGCGCGCCTTGGCGCCCTTCTGGCCGCGACCGGCGGTCTTGCCGAGGCCGGAGCCGATTCCGCGGCCGACCCGCACGCGGGACTGGCGGGCGCCCTTATTGTCACGAAGATCGTTGAGTTTCATGTCGTTGCACTCGCTTTCGCTGTTGTCGCGCAGGTTGAAGGGAAGCGGGGCCCTTAACGAAGCTCCGCACGGATGTCGACTCCCACTCCTGTCCGAAGCCTTCACTCCGCCTTTCAGCGGTTTGGACGGGGCGCCGTCTGATCAGCTCCCGCGAGGATAAACAGCCCGCGCACGGCATCCGCGGACGCCGCCTTGCGGGAGTCCGCGCGCTGCGACGAGCACCGGCATCTCGCTCGGACCCGACACAAGTTCGGGCCGCCTGCGACTTTCGTGATGGCCGCAGGGGGCGGTCGTATCTCGCTACTTGGAGACGACCGTCACCACCAGGCCAGGCGCCTTTTTATCGCCATTGACGCACATGTAGTACGTATCACTACTCTGATACGGATACAGTCCGGGGTAGGCCACGCAATTCACCGGATTGGGCGACCACCAGCAGGCATTCGTCCAGGAGCCATACGCGCCTATGTAAGAGTTATTGTTGTAGCTAAGATAGTCACCTTCGAACGATCCATTCCCGATCACAATGTAGTAATTACCATCGGAATATGGGACGATTACATAGGTGGTTACCGGATCGTTTCCAACGACAGCCCATCCGTCGCTATTTAAGTTTATATATTGATTGGTTCGCTCAATGTAGAGCGAAACCGTCTGCGAACCTTCGAGCATGCCAGCATTGGGCCGTTCGCCCGGCATAACCGACGCTTCGCCGTCTTGCGAATGTGGAGTTTCGGCGAATTTTCCCTTCGGAGGGAGGTTTTCAATTGCGGGTTCCATCGGGCGCCTCCTGGACAAGATCTAGCGACATCGCTTCGTATTTGACGAATCGATCTGACGCAAAAGCTGTTGGAACCGTTTCGGAGCCGATGTGAACGCCATCGGCTTACGGTCATGACGACCGGTCCGTCGGCGCATTTGGCGGATGTCCGCCGCGGAGCGAGCCGCGCGCGAATGAACACCGTTCCTCGACTCCTTTAGGAGGAGGAGGAGGAGGAGGAGGAGGAGGAGAGGCGGGGCAAGGGCACGGAGGCCGAAAGCCTGCGGCACCGTTGCCCTCACCCTGCCGGCTTCGCCGGCTGCCCCTCTCCCCTGCCGGGAGAGGGGTTGGAGGGAGCTACCCCTCGACGCTTACCATATGATGCACCTTGCGGATCATTCCGCGGACCTCGGGGGTGTCCTCGAGCTCGCTGACCCGGTGCATCTTGTTGAGGCCCAGGCCGATCAGCGTCTTGCGCTGGTCGGGGGTGCGCCGGATCGGCGAGCCCGTCTGGGTGATCTTGATCGTCGCCATTCGTCTTACTCCGTCAGCGCCGCGGCATCCGCCTCGGCGGTCTGCGAGCCGCCGCGGCCGAGCAGGACGGCGATCTTCTTGCCGCGCCGCTGGGCCACCGACTTGGGCGAGGTCTGGTCGCCCAGAGCGTCGAACGTGGCGCGGATCATGTTGTAGGGATTGGACGTGCCGACCGACTTGGTCACCACGTCGGCCACTCCCAGGCTCTCGAAGACGGCGCGCATCGGGCCGCCGGCGATGATCCCGGTGCCCTGCGGCGCCGAGCGGACCGTCACCCGGCCGGCACCGAAATGGCCGTTGCCGTCGTGGTGGAGGGTGCGGCCTTCCTTCAGCGGAACGCGGACCATGGCCTTCTTGGCCGCCGCGGTCGCCTTGGAGATCGCCTCGGGAACCTCGCGGGCCTTGCCGTGGCCGAAGCCGGCGCGGCCCTTGCCGTCGCCGACGACCACGAGCGCCGCGAAGCCGAAGCGCTTGCCGCCCTTCACGGTCTTGGAGACGCGGTTGATGTGGACGAGCTTCTCGATCAGCTCCTCGCCGCCGTCGTCGTCGCGATTGCCGCCGCGTCCGCCGCGCTCGTCGCGCCGGCCACGGCCGCCGCGATCGCCGCCGCGCCCGCCGCCCTGGCCGCCGCGACCGCCGCCGCCGCCACGCCCGCCGCGCGGACCGCGGCCCTCGCGAGCCGGAGCTTCGGCCGGAGCCGCTTCGGCGCCCGGCTGGACCTCGGTGCCTTCGATGGTGTTTTCGTCAGCCATTTAGAACTCCAATCCGCCTTCGCGCGCGGCATCGGCGAGAGCCTTCACGCGGCCGTGGAACAGAAAACCGCCACGGTCGAAAACCACCTGGGTGACGCCCGCCGCCTTCGCCTTCTCGGCGAGCCGGCGGCCGACGTCCTGAGCCCCGGCGACGTTGGCGCCGGCCTGGCCGCGAACGTCCTTGTCGAGGGTCGAGGCCGAAGCCACGGTGCGGCCCTGCGCATCGTCGATGACCTGGGCATAGATATGCCGGCCGGAGCGATGGATGGACAGGCGCGGCCGGGTCCCGCCCCGCTTGCGGAGCGAGGTACGGACGCGCTGACGGCGCCGTTCGAAGAGTGTGAGTTTCGCCATGGCTACTTCTTCTTGCCTTCTTTGCGGAAGATAAACTCGCCGCGATACTTGATGCCCTTGCCCTTGTAGGGCTCGGGCTTGCGCCAGCGGCGGATTTCCGCGGCGAGCTGTCCGACGCGCTGGCGGTCGCTTCCGGAGATCACGACCGTGGTCGGATCCGGAGTGGCGACGGTCAGCCCCTCGGGCACCGCGATGTTGACGTCGTGGCTGTAGCCGAGCTGAAGGCGCAGGTTGGTCCCCTGAGCGGCGGCACGATAGCCGACGCCGGTGATCTCAAGCACCTTGGAGAAGCCGTCGGTGACCCCGATCACGAGGTTCTGAACCAGCGTCCTGTGCATTCCCCAGAAGGAGCGGGCGCGCTTGGTCTCGTTGGCGGGCTTCACGACGATCCGGCCGTCCTCGATGCCGTAGCTGATATCGTCCAGCATCGGCATGGTGAGGGTGCCCTTGGGGCCCTTCACGGACAGGATCTGGCCCTCGGCGGTCGCGGTCACTCCGGACGGCAGCGGGACTGGTACTTTTCCAATGCGGCTCATCTTAGAACACCTCCGCCAGCACCTCGCCGCCGACATTCTGCTCGCGCGCTTCCGCGTCGGACAGAACGCCCTTGGGCGTCGAGACGATGGTAATGCCGAGGCCGTTGCGCACCCGGGGCAGCTCCTGCGAGCCCGAATAGACCCGGCGGCCGGGCTTCGAGACTCGCGAGACGTGCTGGATGGCCGGACGGCCTTCGAAATATTTCAGCTCGATGCGAAGGCCCGGGTGGTTGCCCAGCGCTTCTTCGACATAGCCGCGGATATAGCCTTCGCGCTGGAGAACGTCGAGGACTCGCACGCGCAGCTTCGACGCCGGGCTCGTCACCGAGTCCTTGCGGGCCTGCTGGCCGTTGCGGATGCGGGTGAGCATGTCACCCAGGGGATCGGTCAATGGCATAATCTATACCTTACCAGCTGGACTTCGTGAGACCGGGGATCAGGCCCTTGTTGCCCAGTTCCCGGATCATGATCCGCGACAGCCCGAATTTGCGATAATTGGCGCGCGGCCGGCCGGTCAGGCCGCAGCGGTTGCGCACGCGGGTGGGGTTCCCGTTGCGCGGGATCTCCGCCAGCTTCAGCCGGGCGATAAGACGCTCGGTATCGTCGCGGGACTCGTCGTCCGCGATCGCCTTCAGCCGGGCGTACTTGCCCGCATATTTCTTCACGAGCTTCTTGCGACGCTCGTTCTTGTTGATCGAACTCAGTTTCGCCATGGACTTAAGCTCTCTTGCCTTTCGTTCCCCGGCGACGGCCGGGGCCCAGTAGAAAACACAGTCTGGACCCCGGCCTTCGCCGGGGAACAGTCAATTATTACGCCGCCTGCTTGGCCTCTTCCTCTTTCGGGAAGGGGAAGTTGAACAGGCGGAGAAGCTCGCGGGCTTCCTCGTCGGTCTTCGCGGTGGTGGCGACGATGATGTCCATGCCGCGCACCTTCTCGATGCGGTCATAGTTGATCTCCGGGAACACGATCTGCTCCTTGAGACCCATCGCGTAATTGCCGCGGCCGTCGAACGAACGCGGGTTTAGGCCGCGGAAGTCGCGAACGCGCGGAAGCGCGATCGTCACCAGGCGGTCGAGGAACTCGTACATGCGCTCGCGGCGAAGGGTGACCTTGACGCCGATCGGCATGCCCTCGCGCAGCTTGAACTGCGCGATCGAGGTCTTCGCCTTGGTGATGACCGGCTTCTGGCCGGCGATCAGCTCCATCTCGGACGCGGCGGTCTCGACCTTCTTCTTGTCCTGGGTCGCCTCGCCGACGCCCATGTTGAGGACGATCTTGTCGAGCTTCGGGATCTCGAGCTTGTTCTTGTAGCCGAACTTCTCGGTCATCGCCTGGGCGATGCGCTCGTCATAGTCGCGCTTCAGGCGCGGCGTGTATTTGGACTCAGCCATTGATCAATTCCCCGGACTTGACGGCCACTCGGACCTTCTTGCCGTCGCGCTCCTCGAAGCGGACGCGGGTCGCCTTGCCCGTCTTGGGATCCTCGACGGCGACCTTGGAGACGTGGAGCGGCGCTTCCGTCCGCTCGAGCCCGCCCTGCGGATTGGCCTGCGACGGCTTGCGGTGGCGGGTGATGACGTTGACTCCGGCGACGATCACCTTGCCGTCCTTCGGCATGGCCTTCGTCACTTCGCCGTGCTTGCCCTTGTCCTTGCCGGACAGGACGACGACCCGGTCGCCTTTCTTGATCTTCGATGCGGACATGGCGTTACAGCACCTCCGGCGCGAGGCTGATGATCTTCATATGCTTCTTCGCGCGCAATTCGCGGACGACCGGGCCGAAGATACGGGTGCCGATCGGCTCTTGGTTGTTGTTGACGAGCACCGCGGCGTTGGAATCGAACCGGATGGTCGACCCGTCGGGACGGTGGATGTCCTTGGCGGTGCGGACGATGACCGCCTTGTGGACGTCGCCCTTCTTGACTCGGCCGCGCGGCGCCGCCTCCTTGACGGAGACGACGATGATGTCGCCCACGCCGGCGAAGCGGCGCTTCGACCCGCCCAGCACCTTGATGCACTGGACGCGCTTTGCGCCGCTATTGTCGGCGACGTCGAGGTTCGACTGCATCTGGATCATCGATCCAATTTCCCTTCTTGTACCCCGGCGAAGGCCGGGGCCCAGCTTCTACCAAAGCGCACCCTGGGCCCCGGCCTTCGCCGGGGA